>Ga0334898_1000933_pt1 | contig 38651 bp, 21 predicted proteins | sample GraSluR3_MG_10_FD_207228 | JGI IMG/M metagenome (GOLD analysis project Ga0334898, IMG submission 207228) | Sludge microbial communities from methane-producing bioreactor in Wageningen University, Netherlands - Granular Sludge_3_08-R3 | ecosystem: Engineered > Bioreactor > Anaerobic >... | reverse complement strand
CGTGATCCGGGAAGAATCGCTCTATCTCATCGCCGAGATGACCCTCGAGCAGCAAGCCGGGCGTTCGGCGTTCGAGTACTCGGTGTCGTCCTACGTGAAGAACAACGGGCCGAGCGCCGGCCTGGGGTATCGCCGCGTCTTGTCGGATGGGGCGCCGCCGACCTCCGGCAGAACGCTTCTGGCAAACCCCGAACTGGTCGTCGGGGGCGGCAAGGTGCCCGGATGGCGGCTTGCGGGAGGAAGCAGGCCCCTCGAGGCCGTGCTTACCACGGACGGCAAGGATGGTGCGCTGGTCGTTGAGAACCTCTATTCCCCCGAGGGCTTGACTCAAACCGTAAGCCTTTCCTCGGGCCACTATCTCCTGCGAGCGCTGGCGAAAACCAACGTGTTCCAGGTGCACCTGTTCGCCGAGAGCATGCGGATTCCGGTCGCCGTGTCGGACGATTACCGGTGGGTCGAACTTCCCTTCCGCGTGCCGCCTTCGGAGGCCCATTCGCGGAGGCCGGCTCAACTCGGGTTTCGCTATCTGGCGCGCCCCGCGACGGGAAACGCGTCGCGGCTGCCGGCCCGGCTCTCGGTGAAGAAGGTCGAGTTGATCCGCTTGGGCGACGCGGTGCTTTCCGACCGCTGGGTCGAGACGCTGCCCGTCGATCCCTTGCACAGGCTGAGGCTGATCCATGACGCTCCCGCCTGGAGCCGTCCGGGAAAGGTCATCTTTGCAGACGCCTTCCTCGGGACCGAACTGTGGTTGATGACGCAGGAAGGCAAGGTCGACCATACGTACGTCGGTCACCCCGATTTCAGCCACGAAGGCAAATACCTGCATATCGGTTTCCGAAGGCCGCCGCGGGGCCTGTTGCGCACGGACGTTTCGGCGCGCTACCTGAACGACGACTGGAAGGGCCTCGTATGGTTGTTTCCCTGGGAGCAGAAGCGCCTGCCCGAGGGATCGGACCCCGCCGATTGGATCGCCGTTTCGCGGAGCCCCGCCGGTATCCAAATGCACAACGTGGTTACCGGCGAGAATCACGGCATCGGGCTGCCTTCGCGACCGGGGTGGCGGATCGTCCATTTTCCGGGGATCGCCACGTACGGGGGGCGCGGGCCGAACATGCGAGCGATCACCCATGAGACGCTCGTGTGGTTTTCGGAAGACAACCGATCGATCGCGCGCTCCAACGTCGACGGAGAACGGTTCACGACGCTGCCGATGCGAAGCATCTCGGCACGGCCGGAAGAGGACACGGTTTATGCCGACATGTCGAGCGTGGGGGGCAAGGCCGGCGACAACTGGAGAGACGCCGTCGATCGGGACGGCAACCGCTATTTCCTGTTCGAGATCAACCGGAACAACTTTCCCGACCACCCGTCCAATCCGTATCAGGTCTGGGCCCTGTCGCTTACCGAAGGCGACGACCGCGGATTGCTGCGCGTGAAGTTCCATCCAAGAGCCACGATGCGCGAATTTGTTTCGAGTCAGACGGGCATGACGCCGCAGCCTTCGGCGAACTGGTGGAATCTTGCCGCCGGGTTCCCGTGGTCGGGCGACAATGCGATTCTGCTCCTCGAAGACGATACCCTGGTCCACATGAGTTCCCTGGGCATGCACAGCGCCTTCGCGGGGGGCAGCACGGTCAGCGTCAACGATCCCGACACGGGCGAAGTCCGATTCGTGGGGACCTTTCCCCGATTCGATCGGATCACCTGGCCCCACGAATTCCGGAGGGACCGCGACTACGCGGTGGTGGCGAGCCACGCCGAGCCGGCCTCGCCGATCGTGGTGCTCGATCTCGAACACGCGACGATGTGGACGGCGGCCCTGACGAACTTCCACGACTATGCCGCCCGCTACAAGACCCGCTGGAATCCCGAGGCGTATCACAAGCCGATGTTCCGGCCGGCGCCGACGTTCAGCGCCGACTTCACCAAGGTGGTCTTCTTTTCGTCGATGCTGACCGGCGACCACCCCGACCGGAAATGGGGCGACCTGTACGTGGCGGTGGTCCGCTATCCCGAGCCTCCGGTGAACCTGCGGGCCGAGAAAGACGCCCTGGTGTGGGACATGCCGCGGCGCCACGCCGAAATCCGGGGGTTCCGGCTCTACCGGTCCGAAGAGAGCGGGCGCAACTACGAGCGCCTCGACGACGCATTGCGGGCGGGCACGCGGTACGATCTGCCGCCCGACGCGAACGGTTTCTATGTGTTGACCTCCGTCGAGCATTCCGGACTGGAGAGCCGGACGTTCTCCAATGAGGTGAACGTGGGAGGCGGCGAGGACGTCTTCCGGCATTTCTACCGGCCTGCGATGGGAAAGATCGCCAAGCCGATGGTCCCCTTCTTCGATCCCGCCGGGGCCGGCGACGGCTGCGCGGTCGCCATCACCGATCCCGAGTCGATCGACAAGCAGCGACTGGAGGAAGGATTGAGCGGGTCGGTAACGATGCGGGTCGCCGTCCCGCGCACGGGGCCGCTGCGCATTCTGGCAAGGGTCCGCGGGATGTCGGCCCTGGAGCGCTCGAGCTACACGACGGGATGGCCCCGGGCGGGCGAGGCGTGCAGCGGCCGATTCACCGTGCGGATCAACGGCCGGCCGGCGGGCGTCATTCCCGTCGAGGGATTCGCATGGCGGTGGGCCGCGCTCGATGCCGGCGCGATCCCGCTGTCGGCGGGCGTCGTCGAACTGGAGGTCGCCACGAGCGATGCCGGCATTGCGATCGACAATATCCTGGTCACCAGCGACCTCGATTTCGTCCCGCGCGGCCGGGGGCAGGTTCCCGAGCAACTGGCGACGCCGCAGGGGCTGCGAGTCGCACCGTTGGGCCCGGACAACGAGCCGGCGGCGTCGGAACGGATGAGGCGGTCCATCCCGCGCGTGAGACTCGTGTGGAGCCCCGTGGCCGCACCGCAGGGTGTGTCGCATTACAGCGTGTACCGCTCCGACGCGGAATCGTTCGAGGCGGAGGCGGAGACGCTGCTGGGCAGTCCGAGCGGGCCCGTGTTCGACGACGTCGGGCTCGAGGCCGGGCGCACCTTTTACTACCGCGTCCGCGCCCTCGACGCCTGGGGCAACCGATCGCCGGCTTCCGCCGTCCTGGCCGTGACGGTCAAGCCCGAACGATAGTGTCTTCACTCGTAGCCTCCGCGCGCCGCGCGTGCATGTTGTGGGGCACGTTTCCCACGTGCCTTTGGGTTGTGGGCACGTGGGAAACGTGCCCCACGTTGAGGCCCGGCTTGTGCGCCCGTGCCGTCGCCGGATTGGCGAGAGCCGAGTGCGCGGCGCTCTGCTTCTCTCGTCGTGGCGGATCGCGTCGGCACCGGCTGGTTGCACCCGGGGCGGCGGGAGTCCATAATCCCCGTCAGTAACCGCTAGCAATGGCCGCATGCAACGTTGGGAGGAAATCGTGGGCACCTTGACGACTCTGCTGATTTGCGCGGTATGCGCGGGCGCCGGTGCGCCGGCCGGGGGCGAGCAGAAAGGGAACCCGAAAGCGGAAGACGGGCTCATCGCGTTTGCCAATCAAAGCTGTCGATACGTCATCGGCGCCGACGGCACGAATCGGGCCTTGGTCGACCTCGCCACCGATCAAGACTACTGCCAGCGCACGCCGGCCGCGCCGGTCGCCCGAGCCAAGATCGCCGATCGGTGGCACGACGCGGCGTCGGCCGCCGGGGAGGGCGACCGTGTCACGGTGGCTTTCGCGGGCACGTCGGCGACGGCAACTCTCGGGGTGACGATGCACCCGCGCTACTTCGTCGTCGAGGTGCTGGCGGCCGGCGGCGAGGTGGAGGAGTTGCAGTTCGTCAACCTGCCGTTGACCCTGCAGGGCAGCCTGGACGAACCCTTCGCCGCTTGCGCCCTGGCCCTGAACCTGCAGACCGACGTGCCGGGCATCCCCGGTCCCAGTCGCCGGTTGCAGGCCCGTTGCGTCGAACGGTTTGGCCTGGCCGGGGCCGCCGTCGCCGTCGTCGCCTGCCCCACGGGCGCAATGCGAAACGTGCTCAAGGAGGTGGTTTCGGCCGCCGGCTCGATGCCGCAATCGCCGCTCGGCGGACCGTGGGCCATGGATGCCCCCATCAACCGGGCGTCCTACCTGTTCGCCAATCCCACCGAGCAGAACGTCGACGAGATCATCCGCACGGTCAAGAGCGTCGGCTTCAACCAGGTGCAGATCCACGGCGGGCGCGGCACCTACCGCTTCGGCGACTGTCTGCCCAATCCGAAGCTCTACCCGCGGGGCATGGCGAGCATCAAGGCGGTGATCGACCGCCTGCACGAGGCCGGCATCTACGCGGGGATGCATCCCTACGCGTTCTTCATCGACAAGGCCGCGCCGTGGGTCACGCCCGTGCCCGACCCGGGATTGGCCTCGGATGCGACCTTCATCCTCGCCGCCGACCTGCCGGCCGACAGCGCGACCGTTTCGGTGCGGGAAAGCACCGAGGCGATGTCGATCGTCACCGGGTTCTTCGTGCGGAACAGCGTAACGCTGCGGATCGACGACGAACTGATTACGTACAGCGGCGTGTCGAAGGAGCCGCCGTATGGGTTCACCCAGTGCACGCGAGGCGCCCTGGGCACGACGGCCGCCGCCCATGCCGCCGGCGCCAAGGTGCATCATTTGAAGGAATGCTTCGGCCTGTTCGTGCCGGACCCCGACTCGCCGCTGTTCACCAAGGTGGTCGAAGCCAACGCCGATTTCTTCAACGCCTGCGGGTTCGACACGATTTATTTGGACGCCCTGGACGGCGAAGACACCCTGGGCGGCCGCGAAAACTCGTGGCACTACGGGTCGAAGTTCGTGTGGGAACTATGGCGGCGGCTTGCCCGGCCCGCCGCCATGGAGTACAGCACCTTCCATCACCACCTGTGGGTGCTCCGGTCGCGACACGGGGCCTGGGATCATCCCACCCGGGCGCACCAGCAGTTCATCGACCAGCACGTGGCCGCCAACCGGCGGAATGACCTGATGTTCTTGCCCAGCAACTTGGGCTGGTGGGCGTTCAAGACCTGGCAGCCTCCCCAGGCAGAGCCGACCTTCCCGGAGGATATCGAATACTGGTGCGCCAAGGCCCTCGGCACGAACTCCGGGCTTTCGCTTCAGGGGTACAACCCCACGTTGCCCGGCCATCAGCGCCTGGCGGCAATCGTCAAGCAGTACGAGGAGCTGCGCCACGCGGGATATTTTTCCGAGGCCGTCAAGGCTCGGCTCCGCGAGCCGGGGGCCCAGTTCACGCTGGAGCAGGGCGCCGACGGCGACTGGCAGTTTCGGCCCGTTCATACGGTCCGCCACAAGGTGCGCGACGGCGCCGGCTGGAGCGGCCAATGGACCGCCCACAACCCCCATCCGCCGCAGTCGCCGGCACTGCGGATCGAGGCCCTGATGTCGGCCGGCCCCTACGACGCCGACGACAACGTGACGCTGGCCGACTTCGCCGACGCCGCCGAGTTCTCGGAGCGGGCGTCGGCCCCGGCCGTCACGGCGAAGCTCGAGTCGGTGGCCGAAGGCGATGCCGTCATCGGACGGCTCACCGCCGCCAACGCCGGCAGGCAGCGCCGCGGGAGTTGGGCCAGCATGAAGAAGACCTTCGATCCGCCGCTCGATCTCAGCAAGCACCAGGGGCTCGGCGTCTGGGTCCGGGGCGACGGCAAAGGGCAAGTGCTCAACTTTCAGCTTCAGAGCCCCAGCCACATCACACGCGCCCGGGCTGAGCGGTACGTGGTCGTCGATTTCGAAGGATGGCGCTACTTCGAACTGATCGAGCTGGACGCCGACCGTTACCCCGACTACGGCTGGCCCTACTACGGCGGCTACCACGTCTACCGCGAACAAGTGCAGCATCGGGCCGTCGAGTCGTTGACCATCTGGTGCAACCACCTGCCGCCGGAGGATACCGTCGTGGTCGATCTCCGGCCGGTCCGCGCGCTGCGCCTGTTGCCCACGCGGTTGGTCGACCCGCGGCTGGCCATCGGGAGCGCATCCGTCGAGTTTCCCGTCGAAATCGACAGCGGAAGCTACCTGGAGGTCGATCCGGCGGGTTCGGGCCGGCTGTACGGACCCTCGGGCGAACCGTTGGCGGAAGTGCGCACCGCGGGGCCGCTGCCGCAACTCGAACACGGCGCCAACCGGTTCGAATTCACCTGTTTGGGACCGCCGGAGCCGGCGCGGCGCGCTCGAGTGTCGATCGTCTCACGCGGCGATCCGTACGTTCGCGACGAGGCGAATCGCGACGCTCGTACGAGGCGGATTTCCCACTGACAGAGTTGGGCGAAAGGTGCCAAACAAAAAGATGACCGCGGCCGGCGCTGGCGGTCCTGCCCGACGGCCGTTATCGCGCCTCGTATTCGAAGCACTGCAGCGACCGTGTCACCATTGGGAGAGCGCCCCGTGAGAAACTCCAAGTTCTCTTATTGCGCAGCGGCGTTGTGCCTGACGCTGGCCTTCTGGCGGCCCGCCCCGGCCGCGGAGAACGGCAAGGCTTGCACGAACCATGCCGCGGCGGTGCCGCTGGCGCCGATGGCCTACGAAACATCGGCCTATGAGTTGGCGCCTCATTTGCGCGCCGCCGGTGGCCGTCGCTGGACGTTGGAGGAGGCGAATTCGCTGCTGGCGCGACGCGTCGCCGTCGAAAAGCAACGCCGCGAGCTGCACGTCGACTACTACCGCATCGGACACACGCTGGCGTTTCCGCTTCCCTTGGCGCAGCGGCCCGCCGAAGAACTGCTCCCCCAAGGAATCCCGGGCACCCGCTATCCCTGGACGACGTGGCTTTCCTGGGAACTGGAACGGCGCTGGCGCATCCTCCACGCGGGCTGGCGTCGCCTGGGCGATGAGGAAGCCGGCGGCCTTCTGCAGCGCGAGGTGGCCGCCCTGTCGCGATGGGAGAGTTTTCTGGCGGCTCCCGGGCGGGGAGTGTCGCTGGTGACCGGGCACCTGGCCGCCTGCCTCTCGTTGGCGCTGGCCGACCCGGCGGGCTGGGACCCCACCCTTCACGAGCAGGCGCTCGCCGCGGCGCAGTCGCTGCTGGAGCGCGACATCGGGCCGTGGTTCGAGCAGACTTGGGCCGACGCAAAGCCGCTCGCGCCGGCGAGGTTGCACAACATCCCCGTGATCGCGCTGACGCGAAGCGCCCAGCTCGCCCGCGCCATCCAGAGCCCGCTGGTCGACAGGCTGGAGCCGCGAGCCCGGGATGTCCTGCGGGCGTGGTGCGCGTTCCGCACGAGCGACGAGCGTCATACCGAGGGAACGGCCTACGACGGCTATCTCGCCGACACGATGACCGAGTGGCTCGCCACGTTGCCCGATCGCCACGCCCTGCTGGCCGCCGAACGCCAGGCGTTCTGCGGTCTGGCAGAGGATTGGGTACAGCTTACGCTCCCGGGGCGCACCGACCTGCACGCGCCGTTGGGCGACGTCGAGCCGGAAATGGCCTTCTGGGTCAACGCCCTGATGCGCCTGGCAAGCTGGTACGACCTCGAAGAAGCCGGATGGCTGCTGCGCCGCTTTCCGTTGGAGCGGCTGCCCGCCGCGGCGCTGGCGGCCATCCCCGAGCATGCCGCTTTCCTGCGGCGCGACTTTTCCATGCCGAAGGTCGGACCTCGCGAGCAGCTCGCCTCGGTCAGCCTGCGAACGGGATGGGAGAGCCGCGACCTGCTGGCCGCCGTAGGGCTGCCCCGCTGCAACATGGGCCACCTGCACCCGGACGGCGGCCAGATGCTCGTCGGATGGCAAGACCGATTCTGGATCACCGACCCGGGCTACCAGCAGTACCTCCCCGGCCTCGAGCGGGAATACACGGTCGGCCCCCCGGCGCACAACCCACCGGTAATCGGCGGCGTGGCGCAATCGCGCCGCGCCGCTCGGCTTCTCGCGCTGGGCACCGACGTCGGAGGGCGACAGCATGCGGCCCTCGACCTCACCGGCGGCTATGCCGGCTTGCCCGAAGGCGCGGCCGTGCGCCGCGACGTCTGGCTGATCCCGGGCAATGCCCCGGCGGTCGTTGTGCGGGATTCGTTCGCGGGGCTGGCGCCGGGCGTGGAGGTGCAAACGCACTGGCTCGGCGGCGCGCACCTGGCCTGGGCCTTCTCGGCCGGCTGGGCCCGGCTGAGCGACGGCGAGCGTGCCCTGTGGATCGGAACGGCCCCCGGCGCCCTGGAGGCCGGGAGACTCACCCGCCATCCCGGCAGCCGCGGCCCGCTGGCACTCGCGCACGCCGCCACGCTGCCCGAAGGCGCAGGGGTCCGATGGTGGCTGTTCCTCGGCGACCCTTCCACCGGATGGGAAAGCCCTCGCCTCGCCATCGCCGGAGAGACGCTGGAAGTCCATCTGCCGGGCGAGGACGCGGCTACGTGGGTCCTGCCGTGACTTGATGGGCGGGCATCAAGCCCGAGCCCGGCGATCCGTCCCCGCCGACGGTGCGCTTCGCCGTGGGCGGCGCGTCGAAGCTCGCGTGCGCAACGCCGCCCGAGAGCCGACCAGCGGTGACACTCCCGCTCGGCAGCGCCGCCGCTACGCCCGGGACAGATATTGCCCGGTGCGCGTGTCGACTTTGACCACGACGCCCTCGCTGAGGTACTCGGGCACCTGGATGACGAGGCCCGTCTCGAGGGTCGCGGGCTTGGTCCGCGAGGTGGCCGAGTCGCCGCGGATGCCCGGATCGCACTGCACGACGCGGAGTTCGACGGTCAGCGGCAACTGGATGCCCACGCACTGCTCGTTGTAGATCAACGCCTGGACGCCTTCCAGATCCTCGGTCAGGTAGCTGATCTCGTCGGCCAGGTCGTCCTTCTGCAAGGCATACTGGTTGTAGTCGGTCTGGTCGAGAAAGTGCAGGCACTCGGCGTCGGCGTACATGTACTTGACCGGGCGGCGCGTGAAGTCGGCCTCGTCGAGCGAGTCGCCTCCGCGCAGGGTGATGTCGACCTTCTGCTTGGTGATCAGGTTGCGGGCCCGGTACTTGTAGAAGGTGTTCGCACCGCGGGCCGACGGGGTCTGCACGGTGATGGTCTCGATCATGCAGGGCGCGCCCTGGTAATTGACGATGCTTCCGCGCTTGATGTCTTTCGCGAGCATGGCAAGTATCGGTGGAATGGTGAACGAAGGACGAAAAGAGAGAAACGAACGCCGAACGGCCGGCCCCGAACGTCGCGCTAGAGAAAAGTCCCGGCTTGGGGGTCGACGGCCAGCCCCTCGGTCTCGTCGGCGAGTTCCTGGAGCACGACCAGCAGGGCGCTCGGATCGAGCATGTCGTCCGCCTCGCCATCGTCGAACCGCACCAACTGCTCGAAGTGAAGCACGTCGAATCGGGCGTTACAGCCGCGAAGGCGGTCGAGCCGAAGCCGGTCGCCCTGACGGCAGTCGGCCGTGTCGAGCTCCTCGGCCAGTTCGGCCGCCTTCTCGACGACTTCCTCGCCCTCGAGATAGGAGATGTCCAACGCCGAGAAGTCGTCGGGCGACAGAACCGTCAACGACTCGAATTGCCCCGACTCGTCGGCAGTAAGATTGGTGAGCACAAACCGGTTGTTCAGCCGGGTGATGCGCTGCTGGAGCCGCTCCAGGCTGGGCCGCTTCGAACGGTCGAACAGGACGAAGTACGTCTCGCGCCATTCGTACTGATCGTGTTCGAACATCGACATGGCTGGCATCTCCGTTCAACCCGCGACGCAGCGACCAACGGTTTCCGGGCGGCCGCGGCGCGTCAGTCTTCGCAATCCTCTTCCTCAAAGTCGGCCTCGCCCCACGCCTCGAGGGCCTCGATGACCGCGTCGCGCTCCTGCAAATCGGCCCAGAGGGTCTCGCCCTGCTCGAGCCGGACCTCGTACTGACCCTCGCGCTGGCAGTCGGGCGCCCCACAGAAGTGAGGAAGCGCCGAAACCCAGACGATGCGATACAGTGGAACGTGCTTGTCGTCGATGATGCACAGTTCGGCCATGGCTAGCCGGCTCCCAGCTCGATCGACCGACGGGTCGCCGTCTCGACGGCCCCCATCAGGGCCGCGCGAATGCCGCCCGCCTCGAGGGCCTGCAGCCCGGCGATCGTGGTGCCGCCCGGGCTGGCCACGCGATCCTTGAGCACGCCGGGGTGCTCGCCGGTATCGAGAATCATGGCGGCCGCTCCACGCACGGTCTGGGCGGCCAGTGCGGTGGCGACCTGGCGGGGCAATCCCATGCGGACGCCGCCGTCGCTGAGGGCTTCGATCATCACGTACACGAAGGCGGGGCCCGATCCGGAAAGGCCCGTCACCGCGTCGATCAGTTTTTCGTCGACCTGGTAGGCGATGCCCACCGAGGCCAGCAGGGTGCTGACCAGGCTTCCGTCTTCGGCCGTCGCCTCGGAGCCGAGGCAATACCCGCAGGCCCCCTGACCCACCAGGCAGGGCGTGTTCGGCATCACCCGCACCAGTCGGGCTTCGTCGCCCAACCCCCCGGCCAGCGCGGCCAGGCGGATCCCCGCGGCAATCGACACCACGAGCTTGTCGGGACCGATCGCCGGGCGGAGCCCGGTCAGCACCGCGGCCATCTGCTGCGGCTTGACGGCCAGAAAAATCACGTCGGCCTGGCCAGCCACCTCGCGGTTGTCGCCGGTCGTCGCGCCGCCGGTCGCCCGGGCGAACCGCTGCCGGGCGTCGGCCACCGGATCGCTGGCAATCAGCCGGTCGCCGGCGACAAGCCCCGCTTTGACGAACCCTTGTCCCAACGCCGTAGCCATCTGCCCGGCACCAATGAATCCGATCCGTTGTTCCAGCATGCGCTTACCGAGATTCAAACCAAGGGAACTGCCGATTGCCCACATGCTACGCCAAACCCGAGCGTCGCACAATGGGAAGCGTTCGACTGCGAAGTGTCGCCATGTGGTGTGCCTTCGAGCCCCGACCGAGGTCTTGCCACCGAAGACCGATTGAGCTACTTTCAGAGGCTTGCTCGGATGCAACTCGATTGATCCCAGGCATTTCAGCGGTCCCACCCATGTCGCAAGCCAACCAGCACGCCATCTCTCCCAGCCGGCAGGAAGACTACCCCGAATGGTACCAACAGGTCGTCCGTGCGGCCGACCTGGCTGAACCATCCCCAGTCAGGGGGTGCATGGTTATCAAGCCGTGGGGTTACGCGCTCTGGGAGAACGTGCAGCGCGTTCTCGACGACATGTTCAAGGCGACGGGCCACCGGAACGCCTATTTTCCGCTGTTTATCCCGATGAGCTTTCTGGCGAAGGAGGCCGAGCACGTCGAAGGGTTCGCGAAGGAGTGCGCGGTCGTTACCCATCATCGGCTCGAGGCCGCGCCCGACGGGGGGCTGCGGCCGGCGGGGCCTCTGGAAGAGCCGCTGGTGGTCCGCCCCACTTCGGAGACGATCATCGGGGCGATGTTCGCCAAGTGGGTCCAGTCGTACCGCGATCTGCCTTTACTGATCAACCAGTGGGCCAATGTGGTTCGCTGGGAGATGCGCACGCGTGTGTTCCTGCGCACCACGGAGTTTCTCTGGCAGGAAGGGCACACGGCCCACGTCACGGCCGACGAGGCATGGGACGAGACGCGGCAGATGCTCGACGTCTACGCCGACTTCGCCGAAAACCACATGGCCGTGCCGGTGATCAAGGGCGAGAAGACCGCAAGCGAGCGATTTCCCGGCGCGGTGTCGACGATCTCGATCGAGGCGATGATGCAAGACCGCAAGGCCCTTCAGGCGGGCACGTCGCACTTCCTGGGGCAGAACTTTGCCAAAGCATCGGGCATCAAGTACCTCGACGCCAGCGGAAAGGAGGAGTTCGCCTGGACCACGTCGTGGGGCGTCTCGACGCGTCTGATCGGCGGGCTGGTCATGACCCACGGCGACGACGACGGCCTGGTGCTGCCCCCGCGTCTGGCACCGGCCCACGTGGCGATCTTGCCGGTCATCCACAAGGAGGAAACCCGGGCCGAGGTGCTCGGCTACTGCGAGAAGCTGGCCGCCGAGCTTCGGAGCGTCAGTTACGCGGGCGGTCCGGTGCGGGTCGAACTCGACGCCCGCGACCTGCGCGGCGGCGAGAAGGTGTGGTCGTGGATCAAGAAGGGCGTGCCCTTCCGGCTGGAGATCGGTCCCCGCGACATCGCCAAGGACGCGGTTTTCGCCGGGCGCCGCGACCGGCCGCACAAAGAGCGAACGAGCATGCCCCGCCGCGAGTTCGTGGCGACGCTGCCGCGGCAACTCGACGAGATCCAGGACGCCCTGCTTGCCCGGGCCCGGGCGTTTCGCGACGCCAACACGGTGCGCATCGACGACAAGGCCGAGTTCTACGACTACTTCACGCCCGCGAACCGCGACAAGCCCGAGATCCACGGCGGATTCGCCCTGTGCCACTGGAGCGGCGAGCCCGAGGTCGAAGAACGGGTCAAGCAAGACTTGCAGGTGACGATCCGCTGCATCCCCCAGGATACTCCCGAGGAAGCGGGAACCTGTCCGTTCTCGGGCAAGCCCAGCCGGGGGCGCGTCGTGTTCGCGAAGGCCTATTGATCGCACGGCGTCCGGCCGATCGTTCGCACCGGGGAGACATCCGATGAACGCTTCCGACGTGCCGCGTCCCTTCAACCTCTACCTGGATCCCGAGGACGCCAAGTGGCTCGACAGCATGGAGGGGGTGCCCGACGCGGCCCTGCCCGTCGAGTTGCCCGGCGAGAGGCTGCTTCGCGCGGCGTGGCAGAAGCGCCTTCACCGGGGGCTCGATTGGGTCGGCGGCGTCGCCCCGGGGCTGGCCCTGGCCGGTGGGCTCGCCTGGGTCGGGGCCCTGCTGGCCGATTGGATCGGCGAGTCGATCCTGGGCTTCGACAAGAGCCCCATCAGCGCCATCCTGATGACGATCGTGCTGGGGCTTCTGGTCCGAAACCTGGCGGGGCTGCCGGCGGCGTATGAGAAGGGGCTCCGGCTGGCCGTCCGGCGGGTCCTGCGATGGGGGATCGCACTGTTGGGCCTGCAAATGAGCCTGGCGGCCGTGGGCCAGATCAGCGCGTTGGCCCTGCCGATCGTGGTCGGATGTATTGCCTCGGCCCTGATCCTGGTGACCTGGCTGGGCCGCGTGCTGTCGGTGCCGCCGCGCCTGGCGAGCCTGATCGCCGTGGGGACCAGCATCTGCGGGGCTTCGGCGATCGTGGCCACCGGCCCCGCCATCGACGCCGAAGAAGACGAAGTCAGCTACGCGGTGGCGTGCATTACGCTGTTCGGAATGATCGCGCTGTTCGTCTATCCCTTCCTGGGGCATTGGCTGTTCGCCGCCGACGCGACGCGGGTCGGGTTGTTCCTCGGCACCGCCATCCACGAGACGGCCCAGGTCGCCGGAGCGGGCCTGATGTACCAGCAGCACTACCATGCCCCCGAGGCGCTCTTGGTGGCCGCCACCACGAAACTGGTGCGAAACGTGTGCATGGGCGTGGTGATCCCGTTGATGGCGATTCTCTACCACCGCCGCAAGTGCCTGTCGACCGGAGGGCGCGACGCGCGATCGCTCCGGTGGCATCAGTACGTGCCGTCGTTCGTGATCGCCTTCGTCGTGCTGGCCGCGGTTCGCTCGGCCGGCGACCTGGGCGAGCACGCCCTCGGCTTGTTTGACCGCGGCGCGTGGGCCGCCTGGATGGACCATGCCAAGACCGCCTCGGTGGCCTGCATGACCGTGGCCATGGCCGCCGTCGGGCTGGGGACCAGCGCGAGCCAACTCCAGAGCCTCGGTTGGAGGCCCCTCCTGGTGGGGCTCACGGCCGCGATCCTGGTCGGCGGCGTCAGCTTCGTCCTCGTGGCGGCCATTGCCCCCTTGGTGTAGCGGGCGCAACCGGCGACGAACGCGGCGCATTGCCCTCGCGCGAACCCAGCCCCCTGAACGCCTATCCGCCCGCGCGATAGGATGGAGAATTCGGCTCCCCGCGCTGGCACGCCTCTGGAATGACCGAACTGCGCCGCATCGAGAACGACATTCGACGGGCCATGCTCGCCGACCGGCATCGGCTCGGGAAGCGGCTGCGCCGGCTTCGCCAGAGCCGCCGCGGTGACGATTTCGACCGGCAGGCGGCCGAACTGGCCGACCAGGCGCGTCGCGCGGCCGAGCTCCGCCGGCGCCGGCGCGACGACGCGCCCCAGGTTCGCTACGACGAGTCGCTGCCGATCCACCAGCGCCGGCACGAGATCGCCCGCGCCATCCGCGAGCATCAAGTCGTGGTCGTGTCGGGCGAGACGGGCTCGGGCAAGTCGACCCAGCTTCCCAAGATCTGCCTGGAACTGGGCCGCGGCATCGACGGCTTCGTCGGGCACACCCAGCCGCGGCGGATCGCCGCACGGTCGATCGCCGCGCGGATCGCCGACGAGCTCGATTCGCCGCTGGGACGCGAGGTGGGCTACAAGATCCGCTTCGCCGACGCTACCCGGCCCGAAACCTACGTCAAGCTGATGACCGACGGCATCCTGCTGGCCGAGACCCAGGGCGACCCCTTCCTCGACCAGTACGATACGATCATCCTCGACGAGGCCCACGAGCGGTCGCTGAACATCGACTTCCTGATCGGGTATCTCAAGCGCCTCTTGGGCAAGCGGCGCGATCTGAAGCTGATCATCACCTCGGCCACGATCGACTCGGCCCGCTTCGCCCGGCACTTCGGCTCGGGCGGGCAACCGGCGCCGGTCATCGAGGTGTCGGGCCGGACCTACCCGGTCGACATCCGCTACCGGCCGATCGAGGCGGGTGAAGACGGCGACGAGCCCGACCTCGAAGAGGCCGTGCTCGACGCGGTTGTCGAATTGGCCCGGGTCGAAAAGGGCGACGTGCTCATCTTCATGCCGACCGAGCGGCACATCCACGACGTGGCCAAGGCGCTGCGGGGCCGGCGCCTGCCCGGCGACGACCCCACGCGCCCGACCGAGGTCCTGCCCTTGTACGCTCGACTGCCCGGCCGCGAGCAGCAGCGGGTGTTCGAGCCCCACGCGCATCGGCGGATCGTCATTGCGACGAACGTGGCCGAGTCGTCGCTGACCGTGCCGGGCATCCGCTGCGTGATCGACCCGGGCACCGCGCGGATCAGCCGCTATTCGCCCCGGTCGAAGACCCAGCGTCTGCCCATCGAGGCCGTGTCGCAGGCGTCGGCCGACCAGCGGGCCGGCCGGTGTGGGCGCGTGGGGCCGGGCATCTGCGTGCGCCTGTTCAGCGAGCAAGACTACGAGGCCCGCGACCGCTTCACGCAGCCCGAGATCCTCCGCAGCAACCTCGCGTCGGTGATTCTTCAGACGAAGGCCCTCAAGCTGGGCGAGGTCGAGCGGTTCCCCTTCCTCGATCCGCCCAAGCCGGCCGCGGTGCGCGACGGCTACCGCACGCTCTTCGAACTGGGAGCGATCGACGCGCGCCAACGCCTGACCGACCTGGGACGCCGGCTGAGCCGGCTGCCGGTCGACCCGCGCATCGGGCGCATGATCCTCGCCGGCGACGACGAAGGCTGCCTCAACGAGGTGCTCATCATCGCCGCCGCGCTGGAGCTTCGCGATCCGCGCGAGCGCCCGCTCGACAAGCAGCAGGCGGCCGACGAGCGTCATGCCCAGTTCGCCGACGCCGAGTCGGACTTCCTCAGCTACCTGAAGCTCTGGGACTTCTATCACGGCCTGAAAGACAAGCTCTCGCGCAATCAGCTCCACAAGGCGTGCCGGCAGAACTTCCTGTCGTACAATCGGATGCGGGAATGGCTCGACGTGCACCGGCAGCTCTTGCAGCTTGCCGACGAGGCGGGACTGAAACGCCGCCCGCGACGCGACCAGTACGGACCGATCCACCGCGCGATCCTCACCGGCCTGCTGGCCAACGTCGGGTTTCGCACCGAGGTTTACGAGTACACGATTGCCGGCGGCAACAAGGCCCATCTCTGGCCCGGGTCGGGATTGTTCGCCGCGCGGCCCACCTGGGTGGTCGCGGCCGAACTGGTCGAGACCACGAAGCGCTACCTTCGCTGCTGCGCGAAGATCGATCCCGACTGGATCGAGCCGATCGCCCCACACCTGGTCAAACGGTCGTACCACGATCCGACCTGGGAGCGAACGAGCGGGTCGGCCGTGGCCTTCGAGAAGGTCTCGCTGTTCGGACTGACCGTGGTGCCCCGGCGCCGCGTGGCCTACGGACCCATCGACCCCGCGCAGGCCCGCGAGCTGCTCATCCAGCGGGGCCTGGTCGACGGCGAGATCGACCTGAAGGCCGACTTTTTGGCCCACAACCGCGACCTGCTGGCCGAGATGGAACGGCTCCAGGCGAAGCTGCGGCGTCACGATCTGCTGCTGGGCGAGTGGTCGCGCTACGAGTTCTACGACCGCCGCATCCCCGAAGACGTCTACGACGCCGCGCGCCTCATGACGTGGCTGCGCCGTCAAGAGGCGACCGACCCGGGCTCGCTTCACATGGCGCAATCCGACGTGATTCGCGAGCCGGTCGAGGAGGAGGTGGCCGCCGAGTTCCCCGACGAGATCCCCGTCGAGCAGAATCGGCTGCCGCTCGATTACCGGTTCGAGCCCGGCGCGGAGCACGACGGCGTGACGCTCACCGTGCCGCTGGAGGCCCTCAACCAGGTCGATCCCGAGCGGCTGGGGTGGCTCGTCCCGGGACTGATGGAGCAGAAGATCGCGGCCCTGATCAAATCGCTGCCCAAGCCGATCCGCCGCAAGCTGGTTCCCGCCCCCGACACGGCGCGGCGCGTGGCCGGGCAGATCCGGTTCGGCGAAGGCTCGCTGCGGTCGATCCTGGCCCGGGCCCTCGGCCAGATCGCCGGCGAGCGGATCCCGCCCGACGCCTTCGACGAGAGCAAGCTCCCCGACGCGCTGCGCATGAACGTGTGCGTGGTCGGCACCGACGGCAAGCCGCTGGCGGCTGGGCGCGACCTCGACGCGATCCGCCGGCAACTCGGGGTGCAGGCGTCGGCCGTGTTTTCGTCGCTCGAGGATCCGCGGTGGTCGCGCGACGGGATCGTCGACTGGGATTTCGACGAGTTTCCCGAAGCCGTCGACGTGAGCCGCGGCGGAATGACGCTCCAGGCGTATCCGGCACTGGTCGATCGGGGCGACTCGGTCGGGTTGCGACTGACCGATTCACCCGAGCGGTCGGCCCGCGCAACCCGACACGGCCTGCGCCGGCTCTTCTGCCTGGCCGCGTCGCGCGAGCTGCGCTCGCAAGTCGAGTGGCTTCCGGACCTCGAGAAGATGCTGCTGTTCGCCGCATCGATCCCCGGGTTCCAGCTCAAGCCGCAGCTTGCCGAGCTGATCGCCGACCGGGCCTTTCTGGGCGATGGGGCCGTACCCCGAAGCCGGCAGGAGTACCAGCGGCAGCTTGCCTCGGGGCGGCGCCGGATCGTGCCGGTCGTCCAGGACGTGGCCGGCCTGGCGGCGCCGCTGTTCGAGCAGTATCACCGGGCCCGGCTGGCGGCCGATGAGGCGCTCGCCCCGCAGTGGCAATACGCCGTGGACGACGTCCGCGCCCAGATCGCGCGGCTCACGGGCCCCACGTTTCTCACGGCTACGCCCTGGCCGTGGCTGCGGCACTATCCGCGGTACTTCCGGGCGATCGTGCACCGCTTCGACAAGCTCCGCGGCGGCGGTGCCCGGCGCGACCGGCAGGCGAGCGACGAACTGGCCTTCCGGCTCGACCTCTATCGGCAGCGGCTCGACGAGCACCGGCAGAGGGACGTGCTCGATCCCGAACTCGATCGGTACGGCTGGATGCTGGAAGAGTACCGCGTGTCGCTCTTCGCCCAGCAGCTCGGCACGTCGATTGCCGTCTCACCCAAGCGGCTCGAGAGCCAGTGGAGCAAGGTGCGCGATTGAGGGGCGATTCGGGCCGAGGCACCGAGTTCCTCGCCGGCCCAACGAACGCTCCTCGGATCCGATGGCGAAGTCGCTTTGTCGGTCGCCGAGAACGGCTGGTTGGTCAGCGGGGCGATCATGGAATCAACACCGCCCACCGAACCGGCGCGGCGACGGTTGGATCGCGGCCGCTTCCCGCGGCGGAGCGACTTCGGTGGGCTGGGCGGGCGCGGCGGGCGGGGGGGCATTCGGAGCGTCGAAGCGGATTTGCCAGCCGCCGCCCAGCGCTCGGTAAAGCCGGATGAGGTTCAGGGCGACCGAGCCCTCGACAACGGCCAACTGATCCTGCTGCTGGGTCAGAAACTGCTGCACGTTGAACACCCGATTGAAGTCGACCGTTCCCGCGCGGTATTGCGACATGACCACTTCGACCGATTCGGCGGCGGCGGCGGCGCTTTCGCCGAGCGACCGGAGTTGCTGCTGGGACTTGAGGAAGGCGGTCAGAGCATTCTCGGCCTCGGCGTTGGCCTGCAGAACGGTGTTCTGGTACTGCACCGCGAGTTGCTGGAAGCGGGCCTCCTGGACGCGGATATTGTTGACCAGCCGCCCGTAGTTGAGGATGCTCCACCGGAAAGAGGGACCGAAGGTGCCGCCGAACGCGTCGGCGTCGAACAAGTCCTTGAAATTCGTCGCGTCGAGGAAGATCGTGCCGCTGATGGAGAAGTGGGGATACAACTCGGAAGTGGCAAACCCGATCCGCGCGCTTTGCGCAGCGACCTCCCGCTCCGCCCGGCGGACGTCGGGTCGGCGCCGGAGCAGCTCGGCGGGGATTCCGATGGCCACCTGGGGCGGCGCCTTCGGAATGCCGTTTTCCCCGGCGAGCAACTCGTCGAGGTTCCGGGGCGGCATGCCCAGCAAAATGCACAACTCGTTGACGGCCTGTCGACGGGCGGCTTCGAGCGGAGGAATGCTGGCCTCGGTGTTCGCCAGGTCCGACCGGGCTTGCGACACGTCGAGCCGCGTGGTGGCGCCGTGGCGGAGGCGATCCTGGGCAATCCGCAAGCTGCCCTGCTGGATTTCGACGTTTTGCCGTGCATAGGCGAGCCGTTGTTCGGCAATCCGCACGTTCGTGTAGGTCTCCGCCACGTTGGACACCAGAAGAACCAACACGTCGTCGTAGTGCTCCACCGATGCGTCGAGATTCGCGTCGGCCGACTCGATCGCGCGCCGAAACCGGCCCCAGAAATCCAGTTCCCAGGCAAGGGCCGCTCCGAGCGTCCACTCGCTGAAGAAGTGATTCGGCGTCAAGGCGCTGGGCCCCTTCTTGCTGAGCCCGATGCGGGTGTAGTCGCCGAATGCCTCTTGCCCCTGCGGGAAGAGCGTGCCCGCGGCAATGGCTCGCTGGGCGCGGGCTTCCAGGATCCGCAGTCCGGCGACGCGCACGGTCAGATTTTGGCGGTAGGCCGACGCGACGAGCGAATCGAGCACGGGATCGTCGAAAACGCGCCACCAGGCCGCGTCGTGGTCTTGTGAGGTATCGAGGGCGGGATCGGCGTCGTCGATCCACTGGTCGGCCACCGGGGCCGCCGGCCGGCGGTAGTTCGGCCCGACCTTGAAGCCGTTGGCAATGTACTCGCGTGGTCCCGTGCATCCCGCAAGACCCGCAAGAAGCGCCAACACCGAGACCGCCGACATGCGCAACCAGCGGCGGTTCGTCCGCGCGCGGGGGAGGACGGGCAATACCGCGTTCGCTGACACACTTCGCATGAATCTCATGGCCTTCTCCTCCGCGACAATCGGAACACCGCGCTTGGTCCATATAATCGCCCTGTTGCATGCGATTCGCACAGGATTTGCGGCAAGGGCGTTGCGACCGATTCGCGCCGCATTGGGCGTACAAGCCGCAGTGTTTGCGTCATCCGAGCGAGCCTCCCCGGCCGATTGGGGGGATCCGCGTCGGCCAGGTTCTGGGCCGCTTCGCCGAGGGCGAGGCGGTTGCAGGCAGGAGATGTCGCGAACCCGGCAGCTTCCGGCGCGCAGGCCGGGGCCGGTCGCGCGGGGCCAAGGGGGCGTGTCGCGCAGCTCCTATTCCCTGGCCGATTGCCAAGGGACCGAGCTGCCGGCGGGCGTGGACGCCCCGCTGATGGCGTCGACGAGCACCGGATCGGTTCGTGCAACGCGCGCGAGAGCCTTGCCCGCGACCGGAATGGGACCATCGATCAGTTCCGGCACGCTGATCGTATCGAGGAACGAATCGTAGAACTGCGGGTCGTCCTGGGGCAGGACAAACGGCTTGTGGGCGCGGCCCTCTTCGTCGACGAAGCTGAGATAACACCGCGTGAAGAACCCGCCGTTCCCCCGGCGACTGCTGAACGCGATCCATCGCGAATTGCTCGACCAGGAGTGCCACGATTCGGAGAACTCGCTATTGATCTCCAGTCTGGTGTACTCGCCCGTGGCAAGATCCATCATATACAGGTCGCTCGTCGGCTGATACACGGGAAAGCAACCGTAACGACACATGCAGAACAACAGGAACCGGCCGTCGGGCGAAATGCGCGGCTGCAGGATGCTCAGCCCGGTCTCCCGCGATGAGAGAACCGTCTCCGGCTCGCCCCAACGGTCCGCGTCGATGTCGTAGCGAATCTTCATGAGGTCGTACTTGACGTCCGCGTACTGCGGGGGCGGCAAGCCGTCCGACTCCGTCCACAGGATGGGTGCGCTGCAATAATACAGGTACCGCCCGTCGGGCGACCAGGCGGGGTAGCTCTCCAACCGGGCCTTGTCGGCCGCGCGGGGCACGAGTGCCATCTTGCCGTCGTCGAACCGGCAGTAGGCGAGGGCCGCGTCGATGTCGATCACATCGCGGACCTCCATGCCCGCCGCGTGGAAGAATTGCCACACGTTGTTGACCGAATAGGCCGCCAGCCGGCCGCTGGGATGCCACGCGGTATACCCGAATTTCGCGCCGATCTTCTCCAGCCGATCGTCGGCGGCCAGGATCGCCGCGTTGCCGAACTTGGTGCTGCGAAGTCCGATCAGCATCTTGCGCGGATCGTTGTTGGCGAAGCTGTGGCAGTTCACGCACCCCGTTTCGAGCGACGCGCCGTCCAAGACCACCGACTCCCGATACGTCCCCATCTCGCGCTGGTACACGCCGACTCTCGTCCATCGGTTATGCACGGGACCGATGCGGCGATAGGCCAGATAGGGGGAGATATCGGCATCGGCAATGGGATTGACGATGGTCGCATATTGCCGCCACTGCCCCGCCGCCTTCCCATAGACGTCGATATGAAGGTTTCCTCCCCGGTTCGCCTGCAGGAGAGAGCGCCAGGGACCCGCCGGGATCGAGATGCGGGACCAGCGCGTGCCGATTTCGATCGCATCGCCCTTCTCGGAACGGATTCTTACCAGGAAATGCGAGCCCGGTTCGCGCACCTCGAAGTTCATGGGAGCGATGTTCGGGGGGATGACGATTTCGCAGTAGTCCGGGTGGATTCTCGGCAAACGCGGAACTTGCACGGCTTCGTCGACCACGGGGATGCGCTGCCCGGAAATCGCCCACACCGCCGTACCCCCGGCCAAGGCCGCGGCAAGCAGAACGAGACGCCACCGCCGCTTCTTCGTCATGGCTACCACCCCGATGTGCCGAACTGGAGGAAGAAGAGATACGAGTCACCCAGGCCGGCGGCAATCGCCGCCTTCCTTGCCTCTTGCTCGCCGGGCGAGGCTTCCAGGATCTGCTTCAACAACACCGCCTGACCGAGAACTTCGGGCGCAATTCCGTATTCTTCGGTCAGGGACCAATCGTCGGTGGCGCTGGCGTAAGCGACGACCGCTTCCTGAAAATGCTTGGGAATGCCGCGGTATCCGAAATCCCGCAGATGCTGCAAGTTGGCCACCACTTGATCGGGGCGGCCGGTGAGCAGGTAATGGACCATCAGGAAGTCGAACGCCATCTTGTTGCGGCGATTCCGTGCGAGAAGTCGCAGCAACGTCGCTTCCACGCCGACGACGAACGAAACGCTGTCCTGAGTCAACATGACCCCGCGCAAGCGGCTGACCGTGGGATCGTCCTCCATGCGAGGGTCGTCCGCCAGCTTGCGCAGCATTTCCCGCGCAACCCGGCGATGCAAGGGCTTCTTCGCCAACGCATGGAGAAACACCCTGGCCGTGTCCGGGCGGTCCTTGACGACGTTGATCGTGGCCAACTGCTCCAAGACCTCCGGCAAATCGCCCGTCCCGGTGAGCGTCTCGCAGGCATGGCGTTCGGCACGGTTGATCTCGCCGATGTCCAGAAAGAACCGAGCCACCTGGAGATAGGGCAGCACGTCGTCCTCGGCCTCCGAAACGACGTACAAATCGGTATTGGCGCTGGTGGTCTGGGGATAGCGGAACATCTCGTCGCCCAGCCGCCCCGTATGGTAAAGGGCCCGCATGACGTTTCGATGGAACCGGCTGTTGTATTGGCGCGAAGGCATCTTGGCGGCCGCATGGAGGGCCTGGGACCACATCGCGTGCCGGCAGTAGTAATCCGTCGCGAGCATGAACTTGGCGTAGGGAACGTGGTGCAACCACGCAACGACGGCCACGCTGAGAAAGACGGCCATCGTCTTCGTCCCCCGGCTCGACTCCTCCGCCCGCACGAACCGAAGCAAACTCGCCCACCGGTGCGAATGGGCGAGCGGCGATGGAGCGCTCGTCGACTTGCCCGCCTTGCGAACGATCCTTGCCTTGCACAACGCGGCACCCAGCAACACGGCGGGAAACCAAAGGTGAAGAACGAGGACATAGGGCCAGTCGACCACGGTGACTCCCGAAACGGCGGCCAGGAAGCCTCCATACGCCCTCCGCAACGGGAGATCGAACCACATCGCACCCAGGATGCCGGGCACCATCAGCCCGGAAGCCAAGCTTGCCAGACCGGCCGACCGCCTCCCGCGAATCAGAATTTCGTGGATCGCCACAAGGACCGGAAACAGAACGCTTGCCGAGCCCGCGATGTGGTAGAGGGCGGCGCACATGCCCGGCACGACGATCAACCAGACCGCTCGACCACGCGGCGCCAGCCGCGCGTAGATGCCGAAACCTGCGAGCACGATGAGAAGCGACAGCGCCGCGCGCAGGGGCTGGCTGTAGCGGGTGTAGAGCACCAGCAGGATAGCGGGCGGACCGAGGCGCACCGCGATGCCTCGCGGCAAACCGGCCAGCCGAGTCAAAGCATCGACCGATAAGCACGTGGCCCACGCCAGGGCGGTTCCGATCAACGCGCCCAGCCAGCCCCAGCAGAACAACGGCGAGGAAAAGCGAGTCACGTACTCCACGATTCCCCCGGGGCGCAACAGATGCTCCCGGAAGAACGGCCAACCCATGCGGAAAGACAGGCCCGAATACGCCGAGAGGATGCCGACGCCGTGGTCAACCAGTCGAGGGTCGACGATCCACCACACGTAGGCATACGACAACAGCAAGAAGACTCCCGTATCCCAGGCAAAATGCGAGCCCCGTCCGGCAGCCGATGGTCGATCGCTTCTCACGCGCGACGCCCCGTATCTCGCCGTTTCTCGGGTGCGGCCTCCCGGTCATTCTGCCCGTCCCCGGCGAATCTCGCACCGGGAAGACGCAGACGAACCGCCGGCGCTACCCGCCAGCCGCCCAGCCATCCCTGGCCGATCGCTCATTCCAACGCGAAATCGAAGGTGTTCGTCCCTTCGGTCACCGTCGCCGTCAATCCGGAGGTCTCGGCATTGGCGTACTGCTCGGGCAGCACGTTCTTGACCTCGACCTCTTCGGCTTCCTCGGCGCCCGTGTAGTTCGGGTCCTCCTCCAAGACGGCTTCGGCGCCTCCGCCGCCTTCCATTTTGACGATGGTCACCCGATAGTCGCCCGCGGGGGCACCGTCGCCGGGCTCAAAGGTCGCCAGGACGTACTTTCCCTGAGCGTCCGTCCTTCCGGTCGAGGCTCCCGACCCGTCGGCACGCTCGAAGCGGACCGTGGCGCCCTGCACCGCCGCGCCGCCATGCGTCACGACTCCTGAAACGGGGTACGTCGGCGGCCCCTCGCGTTTGGGGCCGCTATCGCCGCATCCCGTCACCAGGAACACACCGAGGGTGACGGTCGCGGCCAAACTTCGCACGGTTGCTCGATTCATCGCAAATGGAACTCCCTGGGTAGGTAGACTCAGTCGAGACGTTAAAACATCCAAGGCCGCCCGAGGTCTCCGAGACCCCAGGCGGCCAGGGCGATCAGGAATCACCGCCGCGACGCGTCGGCTTTGGCTCCGCCATCGGGCGTTGGCTTGCCGAGCGAACAGCGAAACTTGCCGGCGCGTCCCTCCTCCGGCCCGCTAGTAGTTGACGGCCTCGCCGCCCTCCTTGGAACCGAGGGCGCCCCAGACTCCGTAGGGGCTGGGGCCGCTGCTGACCGTCGGGAGCGACACGTCCCCCGTGTCGATCGTTTCGCTCACGAACGAAACCGATCCGTCCGCTCGCAGGGCATTGACACCGCCGGGGTGGTTGCTGTTCGGCGGCATGATCGTGTTGGACCCGTCGCCGTTGGCGTTGCTCCCGTCGATGCACGACGGCGCGTTGGGCGGAAGGACCGTCGTGAACCCGATCTTTTCGATCTGGCCGTCGGTCCATCGCCAGCCCCGTTTTCCCTTGACGACGGTCGGATCGAGGTAGTAACGGCCGCTGGCCGCACCGAGGCACTGCTGGGGATTCGTCGCCAATCCGCTGAAACCCGTCGCCGTACCTTTCTCGACTTCGATCAGAGTCCCCGCCGACTGGGATCCAAGATTGAACTGGGTGATCAGGTGTTCGCTCATCGCGATCGTGTTGCTCGTCCCGTCGGTGATTTGGCGGATACCGACCGGTCGATGCGCCGGAAACAGCCCGCGGACGTTCGACGCGTCACGATTGCCGCTCACGGTGTCCCCCACGGAAAAGCAGTAGTTGACCGCGTAGGTCGCGGTGCTTGTCGAAGTGGCGGAAGGACACAGCAACATGCTCGGCGCCACGTTCCAAGGAGCCTAACCGGTCCAGGCAGTAGGGCCAAAAGGCCCATAAGTCGCATCGCCGGCCTTGATCCGGTCGTACATGGTGCCTTGCTCGATGTAGGGTAACAGGGCGATGAAGCCGCTGTGCCGACTGCTGTAGCCGACGGCCGATTCCTGCTTTCGCGGCACGAACACGTTGTAGCTGTCGTGGTAGTTGTGCAGCGCCAATCCGAGTTGCTTCAGATTGTTCACGCACTGCGAACGGCGCGCGGCCTCTCGGGCGGCCTGAACGGCCGGCAACAACAGGGCGATCAAGATGCCAATGATGGCGATGACCACCAGCAGTTCAACGAGCGTGAAAGCTCGCTTTTGAAGGAGGAGTCTGCTCATGAGTGAGTCTCCGGAAACGAGAAAGGAAAGGAGAGGATGATGGGAAGAGAGAAGGAATGCGAGAAAACCCCCGTGCCCGCAACACGATCGTACACAGCCTGCTGCCGGACAAGAACACTCCCCCCTCCGCGGCAGATGCCGTTTCCCATCGGACCACACCGAATCGGACGGGCCGATTCCACAATGCCCCGGTCCCCATTCCAACCGCGAGCCTAGCAATCCACGTCGCGGCTGTCTATGCCCCCAGGGGGCTAGCCCGCCTAGTTTCGGAGTGCCATAACGATGTTTCCCGGGCGGGCGAGAGCAAAGACTCCGCGTCGGAACCTCCAAGAAAAATCCTCCGCCAGGTTCGAACCGGCGTCGAAGAACGACCGGTTCGTGTCGTGCCACCGGCCTACTTCGCGTACTCGGCGCCGGTGAGGCTGTGCAGGACGGATTGCTGCCAGTCGCGAAGCCGGGCCTCCATGCGCGCGGCGGTGGCGGGTTGCCGCTGGAGGAGATTGTGCTCTTCGGCGGGGTCGGCCTCGAGATCGAAGAGTTCGCGTTTGACGCCGCCGCCCCGCTGGTCGTGGAGGACGAGCTTGAAGCGGCCGTCGATGATCGCCCGGGGGCCCAGGTAGTCGTCGTCGGTGACGGTGGGGTGGCGGTAGTTGACGAAGTCGCGCGTGGCCTTGCCCCCCATCAACTTGACCAGCGGCGTCGTGCCCTTCTGCAGTTCAGGATCGATCCAAGGTTCCGGCTCGGCACCCCGCAACCGAGCGGTGTTGTACTGCCAGAAACAGAGCGGCCCGGGGCGCTCGGTCATCCGGCCGTCCAGCACGGGGGTCAGATCGACCCCGTCGAGCCGGCGGTTCGGCAAAGGCCGGCCGGCGAGGGCGCAAAGCGTGGGGAACAGATCGCTCGTCGACGCGCGGAATCGGCTGACCCGGGGCTGGCGAATTCTCGCCGGCCACTGGATGAGACCGGGGACGAGCGTGCCGCCTTCGTAGACCTGGCCCTTGACCCCGCGATGGGGAACTCCCAGGGCCGCGTCGACCGACGTGCCGTTGTCGCCGCAGTAGAACAGCAGCGTGTTGTCGCGAAGCCCCCGCGCGGCGAGGTGTTTTCGCAGCATGCCGATCGCGCGGTCCATCGCGGTGATTTCGGCGTAACGCTCGCGCAACACTTCGCCTTGCGGACGGGTGACCTGGCCACCCGTTTCGTTCGACGTGAGACGGACCGGGTTCGAGTACTTGGCGGGCAGGTCGTCGTAGAGCGCCAGATCCTCGGGCAGGCCGCTGTACGGCTCGTGGGGCGAGCCGAACCAGACCACGGCAAGGAAGGGTCGGCCCGCTTTCTCGGCGCCGTCGATGAAGCGGAGGGCCTCGGTTACGACGATTTCGGAGCTCTCCCCCGGGAAAACTTCGGGCGGTGCGCCGTTGCGCGAGAGCGACGGATTGAGCTCGAAGAAGTTGTCGTGCGAGACCCATTCGTCAAACCCCATCGCCCCGGGGTTCGTGGGCGACCCCGCCTTGACCGTGCCCACGTGCCACTTGCCGAAGTGCCCGCAGCGGTAGCCGGCTTTGCCGAGGACGTGGGCCATCGTGATCTCCTCCGGCCGCAGCGACCAGCCCGGCGCAAACGTGCCCATCCGGTTGGGATGGCGTCCCGTGAGAAAGCTCGCGCGCGTCGGCGAACAGGTCGGATGGGCCGCGTAGAATCGGTCGAAGCGCAGCCCGGTCGCGGCCATCTCGTCGAGCACCGGCGTCTTCACATGAGGGTGGCCGTTGTAGCCGGTCTCCTCCCAGCCGTGGTCGTCGCCCATCATCAGGACGAAGTTGGGCGGCGAATCGGCAGCCTGCGCGAAACCGCCGAGAATACCGAGCAGCGCGGCGGGGATGACGAGCGTCTTCATGGGCAACCTCCGTTGGAATGCGTGAATTCTCCGATAGCAGAGCATACGGCGGCCGAACTCGCAACCGTTTGATTGCCGAAATCGGAGTTCTCGCGGGTCTTGGGACGGAGCCCCTCCGCCCGCGACGATTCGCGACACCCGAGTCGCACCTTCTATGGTAATCGAACCCCGAATTCCGTACATTAGGCAGACGCCGCAAGCCGGCAATCGCCCAGTCGAATCCTCCGCGGGAAACCCGACCATGACTCCCCGAGAACGCGTGCTGGCCGCCTTGAACCACCAGGAGCCCGACCGGGTGCCGATCGACTTCGGCGGGCATCGGTCGTCGGGGATCGCGGCGATCGCCTACGCTCGGCTCCGCAAGGCGCTGAACCTCGAGCCCCGGCCGATCCGGGTCTACGATCCCGTGCAGCAACTGGCGATCGTCGACGGCGACGTGCTCGACCGGTTCGGGGTCGACACGATCGAGATGGGCCGCGGCTTCGCCCGGGAAGATGAGCACTGGGTCGATTGGACCCTGCCCGACGGCACGCCGTGCCAGATGCCCCGCTGGGCCGCCCCCGAGCGCCAGGTGGGCCGGTGGGTCCTTCGCTCGGCCCGCGGGCGCGTGTTGGCCCAGATGCCCGACGGCGCCATCTATTTCGAGCAAACCTACTGGCCCTATCTCGAAGACGACGACCTCGACCGTCTGCCCGAGGCCCTCGAAGAGAACATGTGGTGCGCCGTGCAGTCGCCCCCCGGCCCGCTGGCCGCCGGCGAAGACGGGGCCAAACGTTTGACGGAGGGGGCGCGGCAACTCCGCCGGTCGACCGATCGGGCCATCATCGGGCTGTTCGGCGGCAACCTGCTCGAGACCGGGCAGTTCCTCTACCGCATCGACCGCTTCCTCATGCTTCTGGCCGCCAATCCCCGGCGGGTACACGCGTTCCTCGATCGGCTCGTCGAAATCCACCTGGCCAACCTCGAGAGGTTCCTGGGCCTGGTGGGCGACTCGATCGACGTGATCCTCTTCGGCGACGACCTGGGCACGCAGAACGGGCCCCAGATGTCGCCCGCCATGTACCAGGAGTTCTTCAAGCCCCGGCACGCCCGGCTCTGGCGGCGGGCCAAGGAGTTGGCCGACGTGAAGGTCATGCTGCACTGCTGCGGCGGCGTGCGCCCGCTCTTGCCCCACCTGATCGAGGCCGGGCTCGACGCGATCAACCCGGTCCAGATCTCGTGCCGCGGCATGGAGCCCCGGGCCCTCAAGCGCGACTTCGGCGACCGCCTGACCCTGTGGGGCGGAGGGTGCGACACGCACAAGACCCTGGCCTTCGCCACGCCCGACGCCATCCGCCGGCACGTGCGCGAGCAGGTCGCCATCCTCGAGCCGGGCGGCGGGTTCGTCTTCCAGCAGGTCCACAACATCCTGGCCGACGTCCCTCCCGAAAACGTCGTCGCCATGTTCGACGCCGTCAACCCGCACTGATCGACTCCCCCGTTCACATTCATCGTTCCTCCTTGCTCGTCCCCATGTCCCCCCTCGACTACGCCGTCATCGCGGTCTATTTCGCCGTGGTCATCGGCATCGGCGTCTGGTACCAGCGCCGCGCCGCCCGCAACCTCGACAGTTACTTTCTGGCCGGCAAGAGCATGCACTGGCTGGCTTTGGCCATGTCGGGCTCGGTGGCCACGTTCGACATCACGGGCACGATGTGGATCGTCACCCTGATCGCCCTGTTCGGCTTGAAGTCGATGTGGAACCACTGGATGTGGGGCTTTCTCATGGCGGCCTTCTTCATGTCGTACATGGGCAAGTGGGTCCGCCGCTCGAACGTGATGACCGGGGCCGAGTGGATGGTCACCCGCTTCGGCGACCGCCGCGACGGGCGCATCGCCCGGCTGGCCTACACCCTGCTGGCCGTCGTCATGCTGGCCGGGTTCATCGGCTATGCCTTTCAGGGGATCGGCAAGTTCGCCGCGGTGTACGTCGACCTCGAGCCGGCGGCCGCGTGGGTGGGCGACGCGATGCCGGCCCTCGGCGGACTCGCGTCGACGCTGGCCACTCACGAGGTTGAGGTATGCGCCGTGACGATCTTTACGATCACCACGCTCTACGTGCTGCTGGGCGGATTGTACGGCGTCGTGGCGACCAACGTGATTCAGACGGTGATCCTCACCGTGGCCGGCATCCTGATCGCGGCCGTGGCCTATCTGCACCTGACTCCCGAGATGGCGGCCGCCGCGATGCCGGCCGACGGGACCTCGATGACCTCGCTCGTGCCGCCGTGGCGCCTGGCCGGCGCCGACCGTCTGCCCGAACAGTACGCCGTGTACGAGTTCTTCGGCGCGCTGGTGCTGGTCTGGGTCGTGAAAGGGCTGCTTCTGAACCTCGGCGGACCGGGGCAGATGACCGACTTCCAGGCGTTTCTGGCCACGCGCACCCCTCGCGACGCCTCGAAACTGGGGGCCGCCTGGAGCGGGTTTCTCGTGGTCCGCTGGGCCATGTGCATGGGCATCGCCATGCTGGCCCTGACCGGTCTGGTCAACGCCGACGACCCCGAACAGGTGATGCCGCTGGTGCTCCAGAAGTTCCTCCCGGTGGGAGCGCGGGGCCTGGTGATCGCCGGCCTGCTGGCGGCCTTCATGTCGACCTTCAGCGCGACGGTCAACGCCGCCGCGTCGTACGTCGTGCGCGACCTGTGGCAGCCGCTCGTGGCCGGCCGCGCCGGAGAGAAGCACCTGGTTCGCGCGGGCTACGCGGCCACGATCGGCGTGGTCGTCGTGGGCACGGCGATCGGCTTTCAGGCCCGATCGATCCGCCAGGTTTGGGATTGGATCATGATGGCCGTCGGCGCGGCCTTCGTCGTGCCCAACGTGCTGCGATGGTACTGGTGGCGGCTCAACGGATGGGGCTACGCCGCGGGGACGGCCGTGGGCATGGTCGCCGCGCTGGCCCTTCCCATGTCGCTCGCGCTCGTGTCGATTTCGGTCGGAGCAATTCCACCGGGACAGGCGGCCCCTTGCCCGCTCGAGGTCGTCGAGATGCTCAACCGGCCCTACGTGGCGTTTGCCCTGGTATGCATGCTCTCGGCCACCGGGTGCTTCGCGGCGACCTGGCTGACCCGGCCCACCGACGAGGCGATTCTGATCGGGTTCTTCCGCACGGTGCGTCCCTTCGGCCTGTGGGGACCGATCCGCGAGAAGTCGGGGCTCGCGCCCGACGAGTTGAACGCGCCCGGCGAGAGCCCGGGGCTGACCGCGCTGAACGTCGCGCTCAGCAGCATCGCGATTCTCGGCCTGTACCTGGCCCCGATGTACCTGGTGGGGCACTGGCACGTGCGCGCGGCCTTGTGCCTGGGCGCGGCGGCGCTGGCCGCGGTCGCGCTCTACTTCACCTGGTATCGGAACCTGCCGCCCGCGGAAGCGCCGCCGTGATCGGCACCGGGCCGGGCTCGTGTCCCTCCTCCGCGGTCAACTCCGATCGCCACCGTTCGAGATCGGCCTGCCCCTTGGCCGCGGCCCGGTCGAGATCGCGGTACATCCACCAGCAGGCATAGAACAACGCCGTGTAGCCGCCGAGAACGATCGCCATGGGTCGCCGCCAGAGCAAACCCAGTGCGACCAGCACGCCAGCCACGCCGATCGCGGCCGTGAACGCGAGGATCAGCCTCTTGCCCCGTTGCAGTTGGCGCCTTCGCTTTTCGATTTCGGCCAGGCGGTAGTCGGCCTCTTTGAGCGACCCGGGCCGGCCGTGCGACGCGGCGATCAACGTGCGTTCTGCCGGGACCCGAAGGCGCAGCAAGGCCGCGATGGCCGCGGCCTCCGCCCCCCGCCAGGTCGGATTCCCCTTGTGCCGGAAGAGCTTGATGGTGCGATCGGGCAGCTCGATCTCCACGCGGTGAAAATCGTGCCGATCGTGCTCGAGGCGGACGATCCGCAGCGCGGTCACGTCGCTCCATGGGTAGTCGGGCTTGAAACCCTGCTTGTCGACGAAGATGCCTTCGGGCGTGAACCGCGCCCAACCGCTCAAGCCGAAGCGAAGCGTGATCGCGTCGGGGGCCTCCGGTGCCGGGGGCGCAACGCACAGGCGGCCGCACAGTTCTCGCAGTGCGTCGCGGTCGGAGTCATCGAGAAGCTCAAGCGACAGCGTGCGGTCGCACCACGGCCGCTTGTCGGGCCAGGTGAAGCGGTAGAAGGACGCCCCCTTGCGAATCCGTCCGTCCTGGAACGCCTCCCACGGCCAAAGATCCCAGCGCCAGAGGCGACGCCTCGCGACCCCCCGGCAGTCGACGCGCAGGCGCCAGCGGAACGCGACCAGGCAGAGCCCGGTCGCCAGCGTGACGAACACCACGCCGATGAAGTACGGTCCACCCTGCGGCCCGTTGACGCCCTTCTGCTGCTGCACGATTGGATGGACGGCCCATGCCGCCCCGCCAGCCAGGATCGCCCCGACAAACACGTAGACCGCCGAGCGCCGGTACTGGCGCGCCAGCCGGAAGAATCGCACGGGTTCGGGCAGGGAATCTCGCATGGGTCGCGGCTCAGGGCAGGAAGAAAGGCCCACTTCTGGCAATATATGAGACCGCCCTGGAGCGGTCGACGGTTCGCGCCTCACGAGTACCACTTCTTTCATGATCTTCGTCCGATGCGCGGCGTTCTTGGCAGCAGCGCAAGCGGCGGCAGAAAGGACCCGCACGGATCATTGCCGGAGGGCGGGCCGCCGGTCGATTCGTCATGATCGGTAACATCGGAAGGAGGGAAACGTCAGCCAAATGCGGAGGTATATTTCCGAGACAGTCTTTCGGCGTCTCATCGCCATCCGCATACCCGAACGTCTCCAGTCTTGGTTGGGAGCCACCCCATGATTCATCCGCTTTCCGCCGTCGAGAATCGTCTTAAGCGCACGACGTGGTTATGTTTGTGGGCCGCGGCCGTGCTGTTCGGCGTCACGGGCAGCGAGGGTGCCGACAGGGCGCCTTCGGCCTCGCATCTTGAACCGGCCACGCTGGCCAACGTGGTCTTCGTCAGCACCGAGGGCGGAACGGGCACCGCCTTTCTGATGAAACACGGCGACGGCAAGTACCTGGTCACGGCGCGGCACGTGGTCACGTCGTACCTCGACGACCCGGATACGGGGATCGAGTTTCGTATCGGCGGCAGGCGGGGAAGGTCCATCCCGAACGTCGAATGCCTCAAAGACGACCTCCGCGCCGACGTCGCGGTGTTCACCTACAAGGAGAACGAGTTCGTCCCCTACTTTGCCGAAGACGCGGGCCTGACGCCCCAGACCGAGGTGCACCTGGCAAGCCAGGTCTACCTGGTCGGCTATCCCGCCTCGCTGCGCCGGACCTACGGCGTGTCGAATCTGCGGGTGGTCGGCGGCTGTGTGGCCGGGCTGAAGAAGTACGTTCCCGGCTCGACCGTCGAGTACATCGACATCGACATGCCCGGCGTCGAGCACGGCCATTCGGGAGGACCCATCCTGCTGCTGCCCGACCGGGTGGTCGCCCTGGCGGTCCAGCGGCACACGGGCCGGCTCTCCCAGGATATCGGCGCCACGTACGCCGTGCCGATCCAATACGTCACGGCCCTGATCGACGGCGAGGCGGTCGCCGAAGACCGGGGCCCCCTCAACGAGATGCTGCGAAACACGGCGCTCGTTTTCGGGCTGTCGTGCTACGGCAAGACCGATTTCGACGTGTGGGCCCAGCGAATCGATCTCGACACGGGCGAGGCGGTTTGGGGCGACGAGGGTCTGCAGGTCGTCAGCAGCCGGTTGCCCGAGTCGGAGTTCGTCGTGGTGCCTTCCGACCAAGACAGCACCATCGTCGTCCACAACGCGGTGCTTTCGGATACCGACGTCGACGTCCGCGCGCAGAAGATCTCGAAGTACGGCGAGCTCGAGTTCTACGGCGGCGTGCGCAGCGCGACCGTCGGCGACACCGACCTCAAGGAACTCAACGCCGTGGCGGTCGGCGACTCGGCCGGCGGGGCGATCGTCGCCTACGAACTCCATCTCGAGGACGGCGACGTCCACGTCTTGGCCCAGCGAATCGGGCCCGACGGCTCCCGGCTGTGGAATCCCGATGGGCCCGGCGCCCCGGTGGCCACGGCCCAGCCGAAGGAGATGAATCCCACGATGGTGAGCGACGGAGCGGGCGGGGCCATCATCGCCTTCGAGTTCCACCTCGACGACGACGTCGACGTCATGGCGCAGCGCATCGCCCCGGACGGGAAGCTCCTATGGCACAACGGCGACAAGTCGGCGGTCGTCGGATCGAGCAATCTGGAGGAGCGCCATCCCCGCATCGTCACCGACGGCAAGGGCGGGGCGATCGTCTTCTACGAGATGCTCGTCGACGGGCAGTGGCATCTCATGGCGCAACGGCTCTCGCCCTTTGGCGAAATGCTCTGGAACGAAGGGGCCCGCGGCGTCACGGTCATCGGCCGCCCCCTGGCCGAAGGCAAGCGCGCCTACGCCGTGATTTCCGACGGACACCGCGGGGCCTTCGTGGTCGCCGCCTGCCCGGATCCCGAGGCCCCCGAAGACACCGACATCGTGGCCCAGCGAATCGCGGGCGACGGCTCCTTGCTGTGGGGCGAGCTTGGCGATTCGGGGGTACGCGGCCCCGTGTTCGTGGCGTACAGCAAGCAGCCCGAGCGGAACCCCGTCGTCGCCGCCGACGGGAAAGGCGGGATCGTCGTGGCCTTCGAGTTCGAGAGCGCCCCGGACGATCTCGACGTCTACGCCCAACGAGTCAACGCCGACGGCGCGCTGTGCTGGAACGAAGGCTCGTCGTCGGCGCCCGTGGGCACGACGCGCTATCACGACTGCGCCGTTCAGATCCCGGAATGCCGCGATGGAAAGGCGTTGTTCGTTTTCGAGATCCGAGGCGGGCGAGGCAACGCCGCGTGCCAGGCCCTGTCGATCGAGACGGGCGAGCCCCTCTATCAGCAAGGCAAGTCTTCCGCCCTGATCGTCGACTCGCCCGACAGGGAGATTCGCTATCGCCTTCGGCTTGCCGACGGTCCCTCCGGGGAATCGACCGACGGGCCCGACGCCGACGCCGACGGGGCCGCGCCCTCCGGCGCGCCGTGAATCGGCGTTCGGCGCGGTTATAATGGGGAGCCGACAGGAAGGCTCGATTTCAAGAGCGCCGCCGTACCCGACTGCGTGCGGAGGAACGGCTCCGCACGAATGACTTCAGGAGAGGAACCATCCCATGAAACGCATTCCCACCCTCGCCCTCGTTGCGATTCTGTTCCCGCGGTTCGCCGCCCCGCAGGCCGCGGAACCCAATCCGCCGGAGGGCTTTCGTGCGATCTTCAACGGCAAGGACCTTACGGGGTGGCATGGACTCAATCCGCACGCGGGTGCGAACCTGACCGGCGAGAAGAGAGACGCAAACCTGAAGCAGCAGCGGGACGATTTCCCAAAGCATTGGCGTGTCGAGAATGGCGAGTTGGTCAACGACGGTCACGGCCCTTACGCCACGACCGACGAGGAGTTTGGCGACATCGAGTTGCTCGTCGAATACAAGACGGTGCCGAAGGCCGACAGCGGCATCTATCTGCGCGGCACCCCGCAGGTGCAAATCTGGGATTGGAATCAGGCTTTCAATCCCAAGAATCCGAACCGCAAGCCGCACCTGGGCTCCGGTGGCCTGTTCAACAACACCCCCGGCGCGCCCGGTCGCGATCCGCTTGTGTTTGCGGACAAGCCGTTCGGCGAGTGGAACCAGTTCCGCATCCGACAGATCGGCGACCGGACCTGGGTTTGGTTGAACGACAAGCTCGTCGTCGACGGCGCCGTCATGGAGAACTACTGGGACCGCTCAAAACCCTTGCCCGCCAAGGGGCCGATCATGCTGCAGACGCACGGCGGCGAAATCCGCTGGCGCAATCTCTTCGTCCGCGACATCGGCCCTGATCTGCCCGCGGTCCGTATCGAAAAGGATGTGGCGTACCTCGAACCGGACCGCGCCGAAAAGGCGGATCTCTATCTGCCGCCCACGTTCGAGCCCGGAAAGCGGTACCCCGGCATCGTGATTATCCACGGTGGCGGGTGGACGGGCGGCGACAAAGGCGCGGCCCGCGAAAAGAACATCGGCACGACCCTCGCCTCCCATGGCTACGTCTGCATGTCCATCAACTACGCCCTGGCGAAGCCCGACTCGCCGACCTTTCCGCAGAACATCCAGGACTGCAAGCGGGCCGTGCGCTGGCTGCGCAAGAACGCCTCGCGGTTCCAACTCGATGAGGAGCACATCGGCGCGATCGGCGGTTCGGCGGGCGGGCATCTCACGGCGCTGCTGGCGGTGAGCGGGCCGGAGGTAGGAATCGATCCCCAGGAGGACCCCGAATACTCTTGCCGCATCCAGGCCGCGGTGCCCATGTACCCACACTGCGCCGCCTCATGGGAGGGCCGGGTCCCACCGAAGCCGTACCTGACCCTTCCCATGTTCGCCAAGCCGCAGGCCGAGGCGCCGGCTCTGTGGGACTCGGCCTCGCCCATCCAGCACTTGTCGAAGGACGATCCGCCCATGCTCATCCTCCACGGCACGGCCGACAAGACCACACCGCTGGATCAATCCGTCCGCTTTCACGAGGCGGCCAAGAAGGTTGGCGTGCACAGCGAGCTGATCATCATCGAGGGCGCGCCGCACAGCTTCCACCTTCAGCCCAAGCAGCGCGACCTCCGGCCGGAGGTTCTTGAGTTCTTCGACAAGCACCTCAAGCGCAAGGGAGAGGAAGCGTGACGCGCCCGTCGCCCCATCCGCTTGGACCGCGTTCTCGCTCGGCGGGTCTGCCTTCGTTTTCCAGGCAGTCTACTCATTCTTGTCGTGGGGCGTCCACGGGGCCGTTGTCACCCACCACTGGTGCATATTCGTCTTGGCTCCCGAGTAGCTGACGTCGGAATGGATCAGAAGCTTTTCAGGTGTCGCGGGATCGTACTTGCCGATGATTTCGTTGGCGGAATAGCAGTCGCCTCCGCCCGGCGTCTGTCGCCTGCTCATCAGCACAATTCCCGCATCCCAATGGATGCCGTCCGGCGACGAGTAGAGCACGAAATTGCCCGGACCGGGGTCGTCGTCGACAAGATCGCGCGGATAGCTGCCGCTTCGCCCGTGCATGAAGTACCATTCGCCCAGCTTCCCGGAGAGCTGCAGATTGCGAATTCCCTTGGCGAAGTACGTGGTCTGCACTTCCGACCAGGTCCGTCCGCGATCCGTGCTGATCACGTAGGGAATGTTCTGTTCGGCCGTTGGATCGTCTCTTTTCTGATGCGCGTTGTAGGTATAGACGATGATCCGGCCGTCGTCGAGCGCGCCGGCGGCCCAGTAGTAATCGGCGTCGTTGAAAGGCAGCACGCTGCGCCGGCGGAACGACTGGCCGTTGTCGCCGGAAACCCACAACGTCTGCGGCCCCCCGGGGCTCATGTCGGACGTGCCGCCTCGGAAGACGATGAAGATCTCCCCGTCATGCACGAACGCCGTGTCCATCGTATAGGCGATATCGTCGACGGTAGCCGATTCGTCGAACGCGCGCGGCCCCTTCCAGGTATGGCCGTGGTCATCGCTGAGAAAGTAGACCGGCGCGAGCTGTTTCTGCCATCTCTCGTTCGCATACCGTATCACCGTGGCGACCAGCGTTCCGTTCGGCGCGGTGACGACCGAGTACACCAGGGCGGAGAAAACCTCATTTCCCTCCCACATCCGCTTGGAATACTCGAAGCAAACGGGGTCGCTCCAGCTCAGGCCGCCGTCGGTCGAGCGTCGGTATTCCGACCATCCCGCCACGCCGTGCCCGTTTAAATTGTCGGGCCCCGTTCCACCCATGCTGTAGAAGGCAATGATCTCGCCGTTGCGGCATTCGGCGATCGAGTTGTTGCCGTGTCCGGATCGGTCCTCCTTCTGCCGGTCCACGAACAGCATTCCCGTGTTGGGGATGTCGGCAGGATAAACGAAGAACGGCTTTTTTTCAGGGGCACGAGTCCAGTTCTTCGCCGATCGAGCGTCCTCGAACCCGAGCACGACCACCCATTTCCCAAAACGGTAGGACTCGCCGGCGGCGGCCTGCTTCTCGTAGACAAGCACCTGGTCAATCGCCTTGTCGCCGAACAACTGGAAGGGGTCCTTGTCGATCCGCGCGAACCCCTGCGCCTCGAGGGTCTCGGCCTGAGACGAGGCATCGGAGATGGGGTGAGGCGTCAGCACGACCAGCCGGCCGCCCCGCACCACGTCGAACTGCGTCGAATCGATCGAGCCCCTCAAGAACTTCTCGCCCGCCAACTCCGCCGGGCATTCCGCCAGCCGGTAGCCTCGATCGGTAAACAGCACCGCGCCCGATCGGAACCAAAGCACCTCCGATTCCGATTCCCCGGAGACTTCGATGACCGCACGCTCCGAAGCGTGCGCGTGGCATGCGACGATCGCCGCCACGGTCAGAAGCACCGAAAACGTGGTCGCGCTGCCGATCCTCCGCCTACTCATTTTGCGTTCTCCCTTGACAAACCGGACCACCGCCTTGCGGAGCGTCTTCCGCCGCGCGTCGGCCCAATGGACAAGACGCCAATTGTACTCCATGACAAGGCTGCACGCCATGTCCGCCGTATCGAGGAAGTGACTCAGATACGCTCGCAATGGACGGCGACGATCAACCGGTTCCAATGGCCGGTGCTGGGTAGCCTCCCCCACGCAAGCCGGGTGGCGACTTTGGCGGACGTAACAGGCCCACCACCAATCCGATCGGAGGATTCAGCGGACTCGGCCGACTCTCCGCCGACACCGACGGAGCGTGAATCGGCGATGACGCGGACGATACCCGACCTTCGTGGAGAATTCCGCTCGACGGGCAATCGCGACTCACTGGCCCACGCAAGAACCACGGGCGATAATGTTCGCACGACCTTTCCACCCCGCGCCGTCCGTGCGATGAAGCGGGAGCGGCATGCTGGTCACCGGCTCGTGCTCCGGCGGCGAGCATTTCACCTACCACGAGAACGCAGGAGACGCGAACCATGTTGACAGCCCGCGCGGATGGCAGCCCGAGACGAGGCGAGAATCGCATCGGGAACACGACGCTCCGATGCATGGCCGTCGCGTGTCTGATCGCAGCAGACGCCGCTAGGGGAGCGGACGACCGGATCGATCTGGTCGTGGACGCAGAGCCGAAGGCGCTGATCGTGTTGCCCGCCGACGCCGAACGCCGCGGCGTCGAGGCGGAGGCGGCGAAGATTTTGTCGGACCATCTGTTTCTCATGTCGGGGGCCCGGCTCGACATCCGGCGCGAGGGGGAACTCGGCCGCGCGACGATCGAGGGGGACCGGCTGTCGTTCGAGGCGGAGAAGCTCCGGGCGGGGATCGACCATTTCGTGCTCGTGGGCGAAAGCCGGGCCGCACGCGACTTCGGCGTGACGAGCGACGGCTTGGGGCCGGGGGGGATGCTCGTCAAAACCCGCGGCAACGTCCTGGCGCTCGTGGGACCGCGATGCGCAAGCGATGACGGCGGCACGCGTCACGCCGCGATCGAATTCCTGGAAACGCTCGGCGTGCGCTACTTGTGGCCGGGAGAATTGGGCCGCGTGGTTCCCAAGTCGCGGA
>Ga0334898_1000932_pt1 | contig 38653 bp, 33 predicted proteins | sample GraSluR3_MG_10_FD_207228 | JGI IMG/M metagenome (GOLD analysis project Ga0334898, IMG submission 207228) | Sludge microbial communities from methane-producing bioreactor in Wageningen University, Netherlands - Granular Sludge_3_08-R3 | ecosystem: Engineered > Bioreactor > Anaerobic >... | reverse complement strand
CGGGCGTCCCGTCGGGACGATGAAGGTCCACGTAACGTTGGTCATGATCCACAAACGTCTGGTCGCGTAATGGTTTGAAGTATTCCCACGTCTGGACAAAGTTTTGTACCACGCTGATGTTCGATCCGGTTTCAATATCAAAGTCTCCTGCGTCAAAGAATCCGCCAACGTTCAATCCCGGGATCGTTTCCAGTGCTTTGTACGGGGTGTCGGTTGTGGGGCCCTGACCGTGAAGGTCAAAGTGATCCGTGTTTGGAGGGGCCTGCAGGTACCCTTCTTTGAAAGGTTCCCCGTGCCATACCCTGTATGCCTCGTTCACATACATGTGGTTCATGTGGATGGGGATCCAGATGTCGCTGGTGGCATCGGTAATCTTGTCGTAAACGTTGTCTTCTATGATGAAGTTGTTCGTTTTGCAATTACCGTATTGAATGTAATATATGCCGGGTTCGGTAACCGGGGAGAAATCAAATTTCACATAATGGTATTTGTAATAATCGCCCCAGGGTTCGATCTTTCCGTTGAATACTTGGGTGGCGTTGCCGTCGTTTTGGATTTTGTAAATGGATGCCGATTCCAGCGGTTTATCTTTTTTGTCCAGTTCAATAACTGCTGTTTTTTGTTGCCCGGGCAGGTACCCTACCTGGGAGAATCCGATATTCGGTTCCCGGATCCATCCTTCCACGGCATTGGGTTCCACGGTCCAGGTCAGCACTTTGCCCGTTTTTCCTGCCGGCAGCAGGCTGCGCACAACGTACCATCCGTTTTGAGCCAGCACACGGCCGTCAAAGAGCATCAACTCGGTCTCCTGCGAAGTGATTGTCACCATCCGCTCGGGCGCATCGGGTGCCAAAAGCATGGTATGCCCGGTCTCCAGCGGGAGCGGGTCTATGAACCGGCCCGTGCCCCTGTCGTCAGAAGTCACATATCCCTTGAATTGTTTTAGTTTCTCTGTGTTCGCCCTGGTAATGGTGTTCCCCACCACGTAGCGCGGGAACCGGTTGGGACGCCCGTCCATCAGGTAGGCCTTTCCCCAGTATTGTGACGGCAGGAACTCCAGGTTGAATCCTGCACTTCCTTCCAGTGCCTCGGGAAGGGGCTTGTCCAGGTAAACCGAGATTTCCACTCCTTTTCCTTTTGCCGAGACAATCACGCGTGATTCAAAATCGTAGTCTTCGTAACGCAGTATCGACTCTATGGTGTTTGTTTCACGATTAACCTTCCTGGTGGGAATTGCCGGCACCAGGTCCCATTGCTCCGGCGTGTGGGAAAGTCTCACGGCACCGCCCTGCGCCGTCCGGACGCCATGGTGAATGAGCTCTATACCGGCGGTTTTTTCATCGTTAAAACCCCCGGTAAAAAGGTTACTGTATACCAGTACGTTAACGCCCTGCGTCTGGAAATATTCCAGATCGTTCAGGGTCAGGTCCTGGGCTTGAGTTTGATTGAATGTCGCAAATAATAGTACGGACAGAAATAGAAGAGTGTATCGTTTCATCAGAATCAAAAAAAAATATATTGTTTTGATTGCTTTAAATGCTGAAGGTTTAATACGTTATGCTCAAATCTATTATATTTGCGAAAGGGGGTGCAACGCACACATTGTTCGTTTCCCTCAAAATGAGGAAGTTACAAAAATCAACCCCCGGGGGGTCGATTTTCGTAACAGGCTGAAAATCAGCCAAACGAACAATGTGTGCGTTGCACCCTCCCCCCTCCAATTGATTGATCATGATTATAGCACAAAAAGATGATGTTGTCATCAGGGAGCTGAGGGTATCAGATATCCCTAAACTGGCTGAATATTCTAACAACCAAAAGGTAAGTATCAATCTAAGAGATGCTTTCCCCAGTCCCTACACAAAAGATGATGCAGTCAGGTTTGTGGAGATGGCTGCCGCAAAGGATCCCAAAACCATTTTTGCCATTCAATATAAAGGAGACTATGTGGGAAATATCAGTCTGACCCCGGGTTCAGATGTGTATCGTAAAAGTGCAGAGATTGGTTATTTCATTGGAGAACCTTTCTGGAATAAAGGCATTGTCACCAAAGCCGTCCAGCTGATCACACGTTACGGATTCGAAAACATGGACATCGTCCGGATTCATACCGGTATTTTCGAATACAATAAAGCTTCACAAAGAGTCCTTGAAAAATGCGGGTTCCGGAAGGAGGGGATTTTTAGAAAATCCATTTGCAAAAACGGAAAAATGTATGACGAGATCAGGTATGCTTTGATCCTGGAAAAGTAAGAATTTATGGATATAATAATTGCAATAGGCAGCATAAATGCGTTCTTCTTTGCATTCCTGATCTTGACAAAATCCGGGAAAGAAATATCTGATAAAATACTGATAGCCTGGCTGGTGTTTTTTGGAATAAACCTGTTAACAGGGTTTTGTGCTGTTAAGACTGTATTTGGCAATACTATTATTCCGGGAATTTTGGCTGCCATTCTTTTCATCTGTCATTTTCCGTTTCTTTATTTATATGCAATATCGTTAACCCGACAAAATTTCAAATTAAATCCAAAATTATTGATTCACCTTATTCCGGTACTCTTGATGACAGGCAGCATGTTCCCTTTCTTCAGAATTAATGGTCCTGAACAGACAGACATTGCCTATGGCTACGGAGATGGTATCTACCTGGTGGTTCTTCCTATGTTGGTTATGATTGTTTCTTCAGCCATTTATCTGACAGCCACTGTAAAAACCATTAGAAAGCATAAAAATGTGATAAGAGATACTTTTTCTTACACAGAAAACATAAATATGAATTGGATCAAAAGCATTGTATACCAATTCACAGGATTGTTTTTGCTCATCGTTCTGGTTTTTGGATTACTAAGCTTCAGGCAACTGAATATTGTTATAACAGACTATATACTATACACAGGTCTTGTGTTGATAATCTTTTTTATAGGATACCATGGATATAAACAGAGAAAAGTGAATTTTCCTGTTACCGGAACACAGGTCACGGAACCAAAATCAGAGATAAAAAGTGATATTGAGCAGGCAGACAAGTTAATGCATTCGCTTCTTGATGTAATGACTGTCCGCAAACCCTATCTGGATCCGGGTCTTACCATATATTCCCTGGCTCAAATGATGGAAATACCTGCCCACCAATTATCAAGATTGCTGAATATTCACATGAATCAATCTTTTTTTGAGTTTATCAACAGATACCGCGTAAATGAATTCAAATCAATACTCAATAAAAAGGAATTCAGTCATTATTCCATGTTGGCTTTAGCCCTGGAAGCAGGCTTCAATTCAAAAGCGTCTTTTAACCGGATTTTTAAACAAATTACCAATTCCACTCCTTCTGAATACAGGAAGAAGATGTCTCAATAAAGGAATTTGAGACGACAGACATATTGCATGGTTTTATTTTTGCCGCCGATTAACATAAAAAGCAAAAATGAATACAATTGTAAGTGACATGTTGACTGGAAGTGAAATTTTCAATACAAGATTTCTTCCTTATTCCTGGATTATCCCGACAGGTCTTTTTGTTACGGCTGTCTTTCTGATGGTGTATGCTTTCAAAAAGCCTGGCAAGAAAAGCAGTTCAATTTTCAAAGGATTCCTTTCTTTGGTTTATGTGCTCTCCGGATTAAGTGTATGGCTGGGGATGCATGAAGTTGATGCGGTATCTGCCATTTCCGGAGCTATCATATTATGGCTCTATGCCCTGCTTTTCTTAATGGATGCCATTTGGTGGAAAAAAATTGAATTCAAGATTCCTGAACGGACAGATCTTAAAGTGGCTATGATACTTCTGATATTATTAGGCCTTCTATATCCGGTAATAGAAATGTCTTTTGGACATTCATGGCCCAAAATGGTACTCTTTGGATCTGAATGTCCAACTACTACATTTGTTTTGGGACTTTTAACCGGATCTCTCCCCAAAACGAATAAATGGATTTTCGGTCTTCTGGCCACTAATGCAGTCCTTGTAGGAGGGTATGTGGGATTCAACGGGTTCATCGTGGATGCGGTAACGTACTTGCCCGCCGGAATTATCAGTTGGATAATGATGATACGTTACTGGAAGAAGGTGCCTGTTAAAAAAATTCCGGTCATGATAGTTGCACTCGTTTTAACAGCAAGCTTGACAGGTTGTACAAAGATCAACCAGGAACACAAAGAAGCTGCGACTCTCAATATCAGCAACATTGATTTCCAGTCCTTGAAAACGGGTACATTCCGGGGGTATTACCAGGGCGGTATGTACGGATGGCGGGAAAACGAATGCCAGGTTACGGTAGATTCAACATCAACCGGATCTGTTCAGGTGGTTGCCGTTGAATTGATCAGAAGTGTGGAAGACCGTCCCCATTCTTTTTTTGCAGAACTTTATCAAAGAGTTATTGACAGGCAATCGCTGCAGGTAGATGTAATTACCGGTGCCACTTTGACTTCCAGAGCCCATTTAAAAGCCCTTGAAAATGCGTTAATCAAAGCAAAACTATAAAACAATGAAAACTGTTGTAATATCTTATTCACGTACAGGGAATAATCAAACCCTGGCAAAAGCAATCGCAGCCGGATTATCTGCAGAACACGTAACCATTACTATGCCCGGTGAAAAGTCTTTCTTTTCCATTGGGATGGATATGTTGTTTAACAGGACACCAAAGGTCAACGCGACAAATGACAAGCCCGGGGATTACGAAAATGTGGTCTTTGTGGGGCCGGTATGGATGGGCCAAATTGCATCTCCGCTCCGCTCATCTGTTAAGAAGCATCGGAACAAACTGCAGCAGTATGCGTTTGTCTCCATAAGCGGAGGCGCAGATGGCCCGAATACCAAACTAACGGCAGAACTGAAGAAACGATTTGGCAAGGATCCGGCGGCTGTGGTAAATTTTTTGATTGCCGAGATGCTTCCCGCGGACCCCAAACCCACCCGAGAACAAACCGAGGCCTATCGCCTGGATGAAGTAAAAGCAAAAGAACTGGCCCGGAAAGTAACGGAAGAATTAAAAACGTTCTCATGAAGACTTTCATAAAACAACATCCTCTTTTTTCGTATTTCCTGGTCACATTTATTGTTTCATGGGCAGGAATATTTGCGGTTTCTATCTTCCTGGGGATGCCGGCTACGAGCGATAAATTTGAAAGCATAGGCCCTATAGCCCTGATCCCCACTTTGTTGGGACCTCCAATTGTAGGAATTATTTTTACACATCTTCTGTATGGTCGGGAAGGACTTCGTTCTTTACTGGCAAGATTCCTCAGGTGGAAAGTGCCTGTAAAATGGTACCTTATTGCTCTCTTATTTGTTCCGGTGACATTATCCCTGATACTCTTTATATTGTCATGTTTTTCTCCTGCCTATTATCCGAAGATCTTATCACAACCTGACAAAACCAACGTTATCATTACCGGCATTTTAACCGGTTTATTCGGAGGAGGGCTTTTTGAAGAAATCGGATGGACAGGATTTGCCACACCCGAGTTACGAAAACGTTTTGGTGTAGTTAAAACCGGTTTGATCCTGGGTTTTTTCTGGGGATTATGGCACTTTCTTCCCGTATACTGGGGAAGTGGAAATGTTAACGGGGAACTGGATTGGTCCCTATTTCTTCCGGGACTGTTTTGTCATTACACAGTATTGGTCCCTTACAGGGTTCTCCTTGTATGGCTGCACGAACAAACCAAAAGCCTGCCCCCTGTCATATTGATGCATGCCAGTCTGACGGCATTTATCCTCTTCATCCTGAATCTGAATGAAGGAGGATTGCCGTTATTTGTTTATTATACATGCTTTTCGCTAATCTTGTGGGCTATGGTTTGGCTTTGCGCAAAAAAGGTACGTCGTACACATTGTTCTTTTCCCTCAAAATGAGGAAGTTACGAAAAACGACCCCCCTGGTCTGGTTTTTCTTAACTGGCTGAGAACCAGCCAAAAGAACAATGTGTACGACGTACCCTTAATCTTTTTATATCTTTACGAAAAAATACCATGACACAAATTCTATCTTCATGTGGCTTGCTGTGCAATGAATGCGAGTTCTACGGCAACCAATGTGCCGGTTGCTACCGGGTAAAAGGCGCGCCTTTTTGGGCAGCCGAACACACTGCAGAGGGAATATGCCCTTTGTTCAAATGCGCTGTTTTAGATAAAAAATACAGCAGTTGCGGACAATGTCCGGATCTGCCCTGCGAATTGTTTATACGTATGCAGGATCCAAACTCCTCTGATGAGGAACATCAGAAATCACTTAAGGAAAGGGTAGCCAGACTTAAAGAGCAGCTAAAAGCATAGAAGCATAGAAGCATGAAAGCATTTTGGCGCATTAAGGTCTCATTTCTTTTTGTCTTACCAGCTCTTTTTATCGGGTTGGCGGTACTGTCCTGTTGCTCCCGGACGGATAAGTGGGGGAGGTATTCGCCTCAGGAGGCGGGGCGATTGGTGATAGAGGAGTTGCTTTCACGCCCGGAGTTCATGATGTTGTTGTATCAGGGGCAGGGCGCCAATCTGGAGTCCGGAAGTGAGCAGGGGCAGGGTGCCAATCTGGAATCCGGAAGTGAGCAGGAGCAGGGTGCCAATCTGGAATCCGGAAGTGAGCTGAAGCCCGGAAGCAGCCGGAACCGGGAATTTGGTGTTTACGGGATTCATTATGCCGAGGCTTGTGCGGGGTTTGGGGCGATGCGGCTGGCGGGCGCGTTGAAGGATTGGGCGTTGCTGGAAAGGCTTGCGCAAAGGTATGCGGTGGAGCGGACAGATGCTGTGCCCAACTCGGCAAATCACGTAGATGTGAATGTTTACGGCATTTTGCCGCTGGAGCTGTACCGGGTGGGGACAGGCACGGCCTTTGGCCGGCAAGGGATGGCAGGTGTGCAACAGAAGCAAGGGATGGCAGGTGTGCAACAGAAGCAAGGGATGGCAGGGGTGCAACAGGAGCCGGGAATGGAAGGGGTGCATGGAATGGGGACAGGCACGGGCGTGGCCACTGGCCGGCAGGTGATGGAAGGGGTGCATCAGGAGCCCGAAAGGGAAGGGGTAAACCGGGCAGGGGTGTGGGATGCGTTTCTGGAGCAGGGATTGCGGTATGCCGATGGGCAGTGGGAGGATCCGTTGCCGGGTGGGTTGACACGCCAGGTGCGTTTTTGGATTGACGATATCTGGATGATTGCCTCGCTGCAGATCCAGGCATACCGGGTGACCGGTAATCCTGAATATTTGAACCGGGCGGCCAAAGTGGTGACCGCGTACCTTGAAAAGTTGCAGCAGCCCAACGGCCTGTTCTACCACGGCACGGAAGGTCCGTTCTTCTGGGGAAGGGGAAACGGCTGGGTGGCCTCGGGCCTTGCCGAGTTGTTGACCGAGTTGCCCGCGAGCGATCCGCACTACAGCGCCATCCTTGCCGGGTACCGCGCCATGATGGAGGCATTGTTGCAGCAGCAGGGTGATGACGGTCTGTGGGGGCAGCTCATAGATCACCCCGAGTCCTTCAGGGAAACCTCGGGCAGTGCCATGTTCGGATATGCCATGCAGGTAGGAGTGAACCGGGGATTGTTGCCGCGGCGGATCTACGGAAAGGCGGTTGAACGGGCGTGGAAAGGTCTCGGCAAATATTTAAATGAGGACGGAACTTTGCGTGAAGTATGTGTGGGAACAGGCCAAAGCACGGATATTAATCACTACCTTACACGTCCCCGCGTGGCGGGAGACCTACACGGACAGGCTCCTCTGCTATGGTTTGCATATAGTTTGATTAACCATTGACTGTATTAAGAAATTTGAATGAAAATTAGTGAATAGTATAATGCTTGAAAGAGAAGGAACTTCTTACGATACATTCTTCAATTTCTTTATTTCATAGAAAACTATTATGAAATTCAAATTTTGCTAACTGTATCAAATTGTATATAACAATAAATAGAGATTTTTCGTATATTAAAAAAATAATACACTGTTAATCAGGTGAATGTTGATTTGATTTTTGCAAATATGAATATATATATTATTTTTGTAATGAAGAAAGGGAAGTTACTGCTTCCCTTTCTAGACGGTGAGTTCATCACTCCTCCACTTATGAGGTGGATTTTGCATGAACACTGTATATGACTGCAGGGTCCCGTCTTATAGTAGTTAATGAACCACCATGTTATGTTTAAGGACAGGTAAAATCTGTCCTTTTTTTATAGTACTATTTTTGAAGCAGATGAATCAACAAGGTATTTGGGGTTGTACTCATATCCGGATTTTGGGGTCCCGTTTTTATCTAACCATGAATTACTTCCCCAGAACGAATTTATATTAGACTTGCCTACTTTTATTTTAGTCACAGAATTATTTTTCCCTAAAAAAGATAATACAGGAGAAATCTTTCTTGTTAAAAGAGCTACATTTTTATCTGGCTCTAACTCATGCATAATCTCTGCCATTTCACGTACATGTAAAAATCTTTGTTCAGTTCTCAAAATTATAGCGACTTTGTTTCGGAATGAATCATTCTTGTTATAGGAAGAATAGTCCTTTTTTAATTTGGGATTTTGATAGAAGGATTCAATGTTATTAGGGACTGAGGTCGTAGATGAAGGCATAGTCTTTATAAGCGATATAGTCGATTCAATCTGTCCTATTTTAGCAGATAGCTCTTCTTTTAATTTTTCAAGTTCATAAATAATGTTATCTGTATTCATGACGAATTTGTTTTATATGGCACAAAAATAGTAAGAAGAATTAATATACGCAACATATGGTGATAAATAAATATCAACAAAAATATGAACACCTGATGTGAACGTCTACATTTATTTATTAGTTTTCCCTTGCATGCGTGTTTTTCATTATACCAAGGAACAAGCTATAACGCTTCATATTTAGTTGCTTTTGAATAATGAAACCATCATAACTTATTCTTAGATGATGATACAGAAAAGGTATAAGAGATAATCCTCTTTCAATTTTAATATTCAACTAAGTAGAATGTAGTCAAATGCCATCATATAAGTATGGCATGTTTAAGTGATCATTACAATTGTAACGAAGTCTGCGAGGAGCTCATTAATATTTCCTATGGTTCTATATTGACATGTTGTTGGGACTTCCTATGTACTTATTTTTTGGACAACACTATACATATTCTTACTGCTACTGGAATTCAATAATTCCATAACCTGTATTAATTCCATAACCTCTATCTACCCGTGATGCCTAAGGCTTGTGGCCCATGATGTCATCAAAAGGAATGAATGTTTGGTTTTATAACGCACATTCTTTATATTCAAAATGGAATAATGTGAAAAAAATTTTAATTGAAAGTGGTCTCGATGATCGGCGTAAAGGAGATGTTGTAAATTTAAACCTGTTAAAGAGTTATATTATATCAGGAAACATGATCTTAGAGCAATGTTGAACAAGTTTTATAAAAAAGAAAGAACAAGGTACCTGAATATCCGTTTGAGTTGATCATAAAGGTAATCGCGAGTTGGAAAAGTACATTCTGACATAAGGAGTATAAGTTAGGTAATATCTCGGACACGTTTTCAGGCGGCCATTTGTACTAAAATGTTTGATGCAATAGCCTTTTTTTTACATCAACAAGAGAAACTCTTTATTAGAGACCTTGTTATAGATACCTTACCCGGGGTTAACGAACCCTACTTACCCAACGAGCCGGGTTTTGAATTTCATATAAAAATGAGATTATTATTCTGGATCTGTTCAGGTACTGGACAGGTGTATACGATGTTGCAAACGACTTAATTTCTGCGTTAGTTCACGTTGATGTTCCCTACTATGGAAAAATACATTCATTGTGTATCGCAAACCGATCCCGACCGTATGGTTCATTTTGATGAACTATTAGAGTGGTGACCGAAACTGGGTTGAAATATTTCATCCCGGGGAAATGATAAACATTATTTCAATATTTACTATTACATATAAGGAAAGATCATTGAAGGGTTATCGGGAATATCTTACAAATAATTCCTTGAAGGACACATCATGGAGCCTATGGGAGTGTATGATTCCTATATGCCGATATTGGTGACTGACCAAGTGATAGAAGATCATTCGATTAGCGGATTTCTTTTATTGGGTAATGAAGTCTATGATATTACAACTACCAATATTACTGCCTTGGTAGCACAAGGAAATATTGTGACTACAACATACGGCCAGGCTCGATTATTATGTAAACTACTGTCGGGGGATGGTGGTTCAGTTATTATTCAGTTAATAGTCAGATAATGCAATATTTCTAACTGAAGCACAAAATAGCCAGAGGGTAAGGGTGCTGTTTGTTATATACGAATAACTTGGACTACTGACACAACAGAATCCAAGAAATGTATCTAACCTTTACCGCATAGCGATTGAGCAAGCGTGGAAAGGCCTCGGTAATTATCTAAACGAGTATGGCATTTTGCGGGAGGTCTGTATGGGAACAGGCAAAAGTAACGAAATTAATCACTACCTTACACGTCCCCGCGTGGCAGGAGATCTGCACGGGTAGGCGCCGTTGTTATGGTTTGCCTATAGTATGAGTACGCCATGAGATTTGTTATAACTTTTCTTTTATGCCTGCTATTGACAGGTTGTACCGTGGAACGTATCCATTATGATATTATTGTTACCGAGGTTCCCGTTGGTATGGATGTATTGAATTCGGCTTATAACGATTGCAATGCATCCCTGCTTTTCCCGGCTGATAGTACGGAAATCCAGTTTTCTTCTGACAGGAACTCGCCGGGTGTGGAAATGGCTTTGTTTGGCAGTACTTTAGCGTTTACTTATTACGAAGACCATAATGTTTTGAACCTGAGTGTTTCTGGATCAGTTAACGAGAAACCCGGTGCATCATGTGGCGACAACGAACCATCACTGATGGGAGATTTCAAAGTTTTTGCTATAGAAACTGAGGGCCGGTACGACTTGTGGTATACCAAAAAATACGACAATACATGGTTGGAGCCTATAAGGCTTAACCCGCCTGTTAATTCACTGTACAATGAATACAATCCATTCTTATTCAAAGTGTTGGGACACGAACTCATGGTATTCTCCTCTGACCGCCCGGGCGGCAAAGGAGGGTATGATCTATATATAGTTAAGATTGGTAATTACTTAAATTGAGTGTAACAAAAGATGAATCAAAAAGTATATGATCTGGCAAAAATGATCGATCACTCCATACTGCATCCTACTATGACAGATGAAGATCTGCGAAGGGAATGTGAAGTTGCCAAAAAATATCATGTTGCATCGGTTTGTGTGAAACCTTATGCCGTGAAACTTGCCGTCGAATTGTTAAAAAATACTGATGTGCTGGTTGGTTGTGTGATAGGATTTCCTGCCGGGAATTCAACTGTGGATGTAAAGGTTTTCGAAGCGATAAACGCTTGCAAGGAAGGTGCTGTTGAAATTGATATGGTAATTAATATAGGTAAAGCTTTGCAGGGAGACTGGGCTTATATTGAAAATGAAATAGAATCGGTAACCGATGCCTGTCATATAAACGGGGCCATTGTGAAAGTGATATTTGAAACAGATTACGTAAACAGAAATGAGGATATCATCCAGTTATGTAAAATCGCCACCCGGGCAGGGGCCGACTACGTCAAAACTTCTACGGGTTTTGGATTCGTGAAAGGCGAAGACGGCAAATATTCCTACACGGGGGCTACCATTCCAAATCTGGAATTAATGCGAAAAAATGTTGGCCCGAATGTAAAAATCAAAGCCGCCGGAGGCGTCAGAACCCTGGATGAATTAATTGCTGTCCAAAAAGCAGGATGTACCCGTTGCGGAGCTACTGCAACGAAAGCCATTCTGGAAGAGGCTTTTAGAAAATTCGGGATACCGAATCCCTCTCTATAAGTTCGGGAGGGAGAAGGATACGGGTTTCCATATCGCGTTTTCCTTCCAGGCTTTGCAGCATGATCTTGACAGCCAGGGTCCCGATTTCATCAGTGGGCTGGCCTATCCGGGTGATTGGCGGATTCATGTAATCCAGGTAGGTGTTGTTGTCAAATGATATAACAGAAATGTCTTCACTGATTTTCAGGCCGGATTCGTTAATGGCTTTCATGGCGCCCAGCAGGATGGTATTGCTGAGGGTGAAAATGGCCGTGGGTTTATTCTTGCTGTTGAGCAGTAATTTGGTCTCCAGGTATCCGTTCATAATGGAAAAATCTTCACCGGATACGAATATTTCGGATTCCAGTCCGGCGTTTTTCATGACATCGCTGTACCCGCGTACCCTTTCTTTGGAGGGCATGGAGTAGGGTGTGCCGCAGATGCAGGCAATTTTTTTGTGTCCCCGGGTCAGAAAATATTCTGTGGCCATCCTGCCTCCCTGGTAATTATTTGTGCTAACATAGGGTAGTCCCGAGTTTTGGTAATAGCGGTCAATCAGAACCACCGGGGCTGAATTTTTGTTGATATCTTCCAAAAAAGAAGGATCCTGTCCGCAGGGTACAGCAATGATGCCGTCCACCTGCCGCGATAACAATGATCTTACTACATCTCTTTCGTCGTGTTCATTTTCAAGTGAGTCTGCCAGGATGACTGTATAACCGTGTTCTTTTGCCTGATGGATGACAATGTTGGATATATAGGAAAAATAAGGATTATCAATATTCAGTATGATTAGTCCCAGGGTATTGGTTTTCCGGGTGCGCAAACCTTTAGCCAACAAACTGGGTGTATAATTACATCTTTTGGCTTCAGCCGAAATTAGCTCTACGGCTTTTTTGCTAATTCGGTATTTTTCAGCCTGACCGTTCAGCACTCTGGAAATAGTTGATATTGAGTACCCGGTGCGCTTGGATATGGAAACCAGCGATTCTTTTTTCATCTTTTTTCCGGTTTATTTCTGGAATAATGCAAGGTAATATAAATATTTTTCCAAATAAAATTTTTGTCATTAAATAATTTTTACCTAAAATTGCACAAACGTTTGCATTAATAACTAAAAGATGGAGAAAATAGCCATAATTGGAAGTTCTAATACCGATTTGGTAATTAAAACAGAAAGAATCCCGGAACCGGGAGAAACAATCCTGGGAGGAGATTTTATGATGACACCCGGGGGAAAAGGAGCCAACCAGGCAGTAGCAGCAGCAAGACTTGGCGGGAAAGTTGCATTTATAACCAAGATTGGAGACGATATGTTTGGAAAAGAAGCGCTGGATCATTATAAAAAGGAATCCATGGATATTTCATGTGTCTTTACAGATCTGGAAGCACCTTCCGGAACGGCTATTATTTGCGTGGATGCCCATGGAGAGAACTGTATTGTGGTAGCTCCCGGGGCAAATAATAAAATGACCAGAAAGGATATAGATATGGCAATAGACGTAATTGAATCGGCAGACATAATTCTAATGCAACTGGAAACCCCCATGGATGTTATAGAATATGTGGCAGATATTGCCTGGGAAAAAGGAAAAAAAGTGATACTCAATCCCGCACCGGCTGCCGAACTTCCTGAGGATCTTATTAAGAAACTTTACCTGATCACGCCAAACAGTACGGAATGTAAACAAATCACGGGAATTGCCATTAATTCGCCGGCCGATGCCGCTGCGGCTGCCAATGCTCTTCTGGAAATGGGTGCAGGAAATGTGGTTATAACATTGGGAGCAAACGGGGCATACGTTAAGAACCATGATGTTGAGGAATACATACCGGCTGTATTGGTAAAAGCTTTAGATACCACGGCTGCCGGTGACACTTTTAACGGGGCTTTATGTGTAGCGCTTTCAGAAGGGATGGATTTAACACAGGCTGTACATTTTGCCACAAAGGCAGCGGCCATATCGGTAACAAGAATGGGAGCTCAGGCATCCATACCATATAGAAGAGAAATCAGTTGAATTGGAAAAGGGAGAAAAATGAAAAATATTAAAATTTATTCACTATTTATTGTTTTCCTGTTTGCAGCAACCCAAACGGTGCACGCTCAGGAAAGGAACATTACCGGCAACGTAAGGGCTTCCGGTACTGGTTCACCTCTGATAGGAGTCACTGTATACATTCAAGGCACAACGGTCAGCACCGTAACCGATGCACAGGGCAATTACTCCATACAGGTTGATGCCCCGGAAGATATCCTGGTTTTTTCCAGTCTGGGATTTGAAGAAACCCGTACTGTAGCCGGCGATAGAACCGTTATAGATGTCTTGCTGATTGAAACGGCCCTGGACCTGGAAGAGATGGTAATCATAGGTTACGGCAAAACAACAAAAAAGGAAGTGACCGGATCCATTGCAAGCCTTAAACCCGAGGATTTTAACCAGGGAACATTTACTACTGCTGCCGGGCTTCTTCAGGGAAAGGTTGCCGGATTGACAGTAGTCAACGCTTCCGGCGGTGACCCTAACGGTAATTTTGAAATATTACTCAGGGGAACCAATTCCCTGTCAGCCGGCCAGGGACCGCTGATCATCATAGATGGTGTTGTAGGGGCTGACATCAGAAATATTAATTACCAGGAAGTGGAATCCATCGACGTATTGAAAGACGGTTCGGCTGCTGCCATATATGGAACACGGGGAACCAACGGAGTAGTGATCATTACCACAAAGAGGGCTCAGGCCGGGACAACACAAGTGGAATACGACGGACAGGTTTCCGTACAAACCGTTCAAAGCAGGGCAATCCCTTTGACTGCAAAAGAATTCACGGAAGTTATCAATCAATACAAACCCGCCGCATCCGGGTCTCTTTACGGAGCAGAAACCGACTGGTTCAGGGAACTTACCAGGACCCCCATCAGTCACAAACATTCATTGGCACTTTCCGGCGGGAGCGAAAAGTTTTCACACAGAACCGTACTTAATATTGAAGATAACCAGGGAATTCAGAAAAAGAACGAATCACAAAAATTCCTTATCAAGACCAATATCAAACAAAGTGCTTTGCAAGGCTGGCTGGATTTTGATTACAACATTTTCGGATCAAAGAGAAAATATTCTCCGGCCAACTACTCGGCTTTTGAACAGGCATTTTACCACAATCCCACAGAACCTGTTTACGACCCTGAAAATGAAGTGTCCGGCGGGTATTACCGCATAGCGGAAATGGCTTATTACAACCCGGTTGCCATGATCAACGAGCAGATACAGGAACGGGAAGCAGATGATTTTGGGGCATCGGTCAGGGCTACGTTAAATGTATTGCCCATTGAAGGGCTTAAATGGGACAACTTTGTGTCTTACAATCAACAACGCTACCAGTCCAATTCTTACCGTACCCGTTATTATCCCAGTTCAATAGGTCAGGATGGGGTAGCCTCCATAAGCAACGAATATACCAACGATATCCAGTACGAAAGTACAGTGAATTACAGCAATACCTTTAATAAACATTCCATTCAGGCCGTTTTGGGGTATGCCTACCAAAGGCAAACCGGTGAATACAGCTCTATGGGCAATCAGGGTTTTGATACCGACGACTGGTTGACACATAACATAGGTGCCGGAACGTCGCTTAAGGAAGGTTTGGCCTCTATGTATTCTTACAAAGAGTCCAATACTTACATAGCTTTCTTTGGAAGGGTCATGTACAATTACGATGAAAAATACCTGGCCTCGGTATCATTGCGCCGCGACGGTTCCAGTCGTTTTGGAAAAGACAACAAGTGGGGTTGGTTCCCGGCTGTAAGTTTGGGATGGAGGTTAGACAGAGAAGAATGGTTGCAGGATGTGGAGTGGATCAGTGACCTGAAACTGCGCGCCGGTTACGGTGTTACCGGAAATCAGGATTTTTCCAATTACAAGTCCCTGATGCTTATGAAAGTATCCGGGAAGTTCTTCTACAACAATGAATGGATCAATACATACGCTCCGGCCAGCAATCCCAATTACAACCTGGCATGGGAAAAGAAAGCCGAATACAACGTGGGAATTGACTACGGTCTGTTTGATTTCAGATTACGGGGATCAATTGATTATTATTACCGTTTGACATCCAACTTGCTTTATACTTATTCCGTTCCTACGCCGCCTTACGTATACGATGAACTCTTTACCAACGTAGGTAAGATCAGCAACCAGGGAATTGAGGTTACCATATCGGCAGATGTTTTCAAGGAAGAGGACCTTTACTGGAATACCTATCTGACTTTTTCAAAGAACATGAACAAGCTGATTGCCTTTACCAACGAGGAATTCCAGAACGGGTCCTACCATGTGGGATGGCTACCTACGCCGGTGGGAGCATATGCCCAACGCCTGGAAGAAGGTAAAAGCCTTGGATCTTTTTACGGACCCGTATGGCAGGGTATTGACGAGAACGGTAATGACATCCTGAAAAACGCCATTGGCGGGATTGTTTCCGAGTCTATGTGGGAAAACCTGGGATGTGCCTATCCCGACTTCCAGCTTAACTGGGGCAATTCATTCAATTACAAAAATTTTGATTTCTCATTCATGTTCCGTGCTTCAATTGGCGGAAAAGTTTTTAACAGATACGCTGCAGAATACCAGAATATTACTGCACTGGGTCTTAAAAACATCATGGCTTCCTGGATGGATAACACCGCGTTTACCGGTAATGTGAAATATTCATCCAAATACCTGGAGGATGCCACATACGTGAAACTGGACAATATTACACTGGGATACACGTTTGATCTGGATAACGATTACATGAAAAAACTAAGGGTGAATCTGACAGGACAGAATGTTTTCTGTATCACCGGGTATTCCGGGGTGGATCCGGAGGTTAGCCTGTCCGGATTGGCTCCCGGGATTGAAAGCCTGAGCTATTATCCCAGGACCACAGTGATTACTTTAGGGGTTAACCTTGTATTTTAAACAGGAGGAAAATGAATATGAAGATCAAATACTTAACAATTATACTAGGGGCAGCAACCGTAATGGGTTGTACGGACCTGACAGAAGAAGTCTATTCAGAAATTCCGGCGGATAACTTCTTCAAAAACGAAAAAGAACTCATATCCAACGTAGGGAGGGCTTACACCAAACTCCAGGCTTATGGCACGGAACAGAGTCTTTGGACATTGAATCTACAAGTTACCGATGAATGTGCAGCTCCCGTAAATGCAAACGGAAGCTGGACTGAAGAGCGTTACCAGGAGTTACAGTACCACAATTTCAACCAGTCCAACAAGCTGGTCAGGAAGGGATGGGAATATTGCTTTGACGGAGTAGCTGCCTGCAACGAGATCCTTTATACCACAGCTCAGTCGGCCATCGAATTTGAAGGAAAGGATAAAATTTTGGCCGAGGTAAAACTTTTGCGGGCGTATTTCTATTTTATGGGAGTGGACGGATGGGGAAACGTTCCTTTCTCCGAAGATTATTCGGATCCTTCGTATCCCGAGCAGAAAGACAGAAATTTCATGTTTAGTTGGATAGAAAATGAGATCCTGGAAAATGTAGATAAACTGGAACTAAATCCCACTCCTGAATATTACGGAAGGGTGACGCAGGGAATGGCCTACACACTTCTGGCCAAACTCTACATGATGTCACAGGAATGGACCGGGACACCCCGCTGGGCAGAAGCCGAAGCAGCCTGTAAAAAAGTCATAGATTCAGGAGCTTATCTCATTGAGGACAATTATTCGGACAATTTCAAGCCGTATAATGAAGGTTCACGGGAGAATATTTTTACGATCGTATACAATACCATATACACCACATCGGATCACAATGCATTTATCATCTATATGCTGGTTTTACATCCGTCCAGTTGTGCAACGTTCAACATTCCCGCTACTCCCTGGGATGGATTTGTCTGCCAGCCGGATTTCTTTGCAAAATACGATCCTGCCGATACAAGGCGTTCGGACACATGGCTTTCCGGCCAGCAATACGACGTGACAGGAAAACCTATCGACGGTTTTGTGATTACGCCCTTGTTTGAAGAATCCAAATACAGGAACGGAAGGGATACTTACGACGGTGCCAAGTTGAGAAAATGGAGCTATCAGACCGACGGACTTTTACTTGGTGGCCAGACAAGTATGGAAAACGATTTTGCCATTTTCAGATATTCCGATCTGATCCTTATGTATGCCGAGTCTCTTGTGCGTCAGGGAAGAGCAGCGGAAGCCGCAGGCTTGGAAGAATTGGCGAAGATCCGGACACGGGCCGGTCTGGCGCCATACTCGGCAAGTCAACTCTCTTTGGATGAATTGTATGACGAGCGTGGCCGCGAACTGGCCTGGGAGGGTTGGAGAAGGCAGGACATGATCCGTTTTGGCAAATTCAACGATCCCTGGTGGGCCAAAAAAGCCTCGGCACAAAACAAAAAGATCTATCCCATCCCCAGAGAGGCTTTGGCATCCAACCCCAATTTAGTACAAAACCCCGGTTATTAAACTTTTACAATATATTTTATTATGCAGAAGATCATATTATTTTTAGCGGTTGTTGTCCTGGCAACAGGTTGTTCTACCAAAAAGATACCAATCACGGAATTGCGCGACAAGATTGCGGGTGCCTGGATAGGACAGATGGTAGGCAATATGTACGGTCTGCCTCATGAGAATAAATACATTGAAGAACCGGGAGATGAGTCTCTATGGCCTTACGGATACAGCAAATCGCTGGATAAACTGGAATTGTACGAAGGGGCTTTTTCCGATGACGATACAGACGTAGAGTACCTCTATCTGATGATGATGGAAAAGTACGGGCACGAACCGACCTATCGTAACCTGAGAGAAGGCTGGATGTATCATATGCGAGACAGGATCTGGCTGGCCAATCGGGCTGCCCTGGGATTGATGCATCACGGATTCGTTCCGCCCCATACTGGAAGTAAAGTTTCTAATCCGCACTGGTATCAGATTGATCCGCAACTTATTAATGAAATATGGGCCTATACGGCTCCGGGAATGCCTGAATATGCAGCCGAAAAATCGGCCTGGGCTGCCCGTATAACCAGTGATGACTGGGCCATTGTTCCGACCATTCATTACGGGGCCATGTATTCTATGGCTTTCTTTGAGAACGATATTGAAAAGATCATTATTGATGCCATTGAATTTCTTCCTGAAGGGGACCGATACAGGAAAACTGTAGAAGAAGCGGTGGACCTGTATCATCAATATCCCGATGATTGGCAAAAAGCCCGTCATATCATTGCTCAGAAATATTATACGGATGAAGATGAAATGACAAAAACCATATGGAACGCAAACCTGAACGGAGCTTGCGGAATCCTTTCCATGCTTTACGGAAAAGGTGATCTGCAACTTACTATGGATCTGGGATGTGCCATGGGATTTGATGCCGATAACCAAACAGCCACCGTGGGAGGTATTCTGGGTGTGATGTATGGGGCTTCTTCCCTGCCGGATCATTTGACCATGCCTATTGAGGGATGGACCAAACCGTTTAACAACAGATACATAAATATTACCCGTCACGACATGCCCGATGCTTCTATTGAAGACATTATTGATCGTACGGTACAGATGGCCATACAACTGGTATGTACTAAAGGAGGAAAGCTTCAAGGTAGCGGCCAGGAAGAATACCTTGTGATACCCAAAAAGGTTCATTTTAATCCACCTGTGGAGTACAGTCGCGGGCCAATGCCGGCACTGGAAGTGGGTGTACCGGCTGAAACCGGTTTTGGCGTGCTGCCTTATACCGGCAAATATCTGGCACTGGAAAGCGGTGACCTGCCCGACGGGTTAACTTTTGAAAAAGGAATATTGAAAGGTACACCTGAAAAACCCGGCAAGTATCCCGTTAAATTGCAGCTTTATGATGAAAATACGGGAACGGCGGAAACTACGGATGACATGCGGGTTGAATTCATAGTAAGGACAAAAAATATTGCCCCGTCAGCAGATACCATCTATGCTTCGGTAAGGGAAGTGAACACAGAGGTGTTGTTCAATTGCTGGATCACTTTTGGCCGGCCCATGTATGCCAGGACTGTAGATGTGATAAACGATGGCATTGTGTCTGGTGAAGGGTCTGTTTTTTATTCCCTTGAAGAAATGTCCAATGCCCCCAAGAGTGATTATTTTGGATACGGTTGGAATGAAAAAAAACACATAAACATGGTTGCTTTTCATACCGGTTGTATGGAAGAATTCGGAGGCTGGTATAATGCCGGCACGTTGAAAGTGCAGTATTTGGATGGGAAAGGCAAATGGCAAAATGTCAGGAATTTCCGTTCCACTCCGGCGCTTCCCCAAACCGACATTGTTTTCTTCCAACCGCATTTTGTGGAATTTGTTTTTGAATTTGATCCGGTGGAAACCAATGGAATCCGGATTATTGGAGACAATAAGGTGCAAGACCATTGGGATAAGTATACCAAGAATGTGTCTTCATTCATATCCATCACCGAATTAAGTGTATATCAATAGAAGTGATCATGAGAAAAACAACAGTAGCCCTTTTATTTTCAATTATATTATTTGCCACGGGATGTTCACAGCAGGATGTTCCTTCAGAAGTAATTCTGTCCAAAGACGCACTTTTTGACAAGATAAAGGGAGGTTGGGCAGGCCAGACCATTGGCGTAGTATACGGTGCTCCTACTGAATTTAAATTTACGGGAACCACTATACAGGATTACCAGCCCATCCCCTGGGGAAATCATTATATAAAATACTGGTGGGACAAGAAGCCGGGACTGTTTGACGATATTTATAACGATTTGACCTTTGTGGAAACCCTGGAACAGGAAGGCCTGGATTGCAGCCAGGAGATACTGGCAAAGCGCTTTGCCTTTGCCGGGTATCATCTGGCGCACGCTAACCAGGCATCCAGGTACAACATCCGAAACGGCATCATGCCCCCGAAATCAGGATTCTGGATGAATAATCCGCACGCCGATGATCTGGATTTCCAGATAGAAGCAGATTTTATTGGGTTAATGACTCCCGGTTTGATGCCCCAGGCTATGGAGATGGCTTCCCGGGTGGGGCATATCATGAACAGCGGGGATGGTTTTTACGGGGGCGCTTTTGTATCCGGTCTGTATTCCTCGGCTTTTGTCTGTGATGACCCGGCAACTGTACTGGATAGGGCTTTGGAGCCGATCCCGGCGGAAAGCCAGTTCTACCGGTGTATTGATGATGTCAGGAAGTTGCATGCGAAGTATCCGGATGACTGGGAACAATGCTGGTTTGAAATGCATAAAAAGTGGAACAAAGATGTTGGCTGTCCCAAGGGCGTTTTTTTAAGCTTTAATATTGATGCCAAGATCAATGCAGCTTACATAGCCATTGGGTTGTTGTACGGGGAAGGGGATTTTTCTAAATCAGTGGAAATTGCTACCCGCTGCGGTCAGGATTCCGATTGCAATCCGGCCACAGTAGCCGGCGTGTTGGGTGTAATGAAAGGTTATTCCGGTATTCCGGGATATTGGCTGGATCCGCTGAAAGAAATAGAGGAAGAAGATTTTCAGGGTACCAACGTGTCGTTGGCCAAAGCTTACAGATACAGCTTTTCGCACGCTCTGCAGATGATTCAAAAGGCAGGTGGTGATGTTGAGGGTGACCGGGTTGTCATTCCTGTCCAAAAGGCGGATGTGCTTCCGTTGGAACAAAATTTCCAGGGTATGTATCCCGTTTACAGAGACCGTAAAGACACTTTTCTGAAAGACAACTATCAGTTTGACTTTCAGGGGAACGGTTTTGTGATCTGGGGAAACATTGTGTGTTTACGCAGTGTCACGGCAGACTACGTAGCCAGGGTCTCGGCAAGACATATAGGTTCGGAAGTTTTCGGTTTGGCAGAGCCGGACGATCCTTACGTTGCCATGGTGGAAGTCTGGATTGACGGAAAGCTGGATCATGTATCACGTCTTCCCATGAAAAATACTGACAGAAGGGTGGAACCGGCATGGAAATACCTTTTGCCGGAAGGAAATCATACGGTGGAAATGAAATGGAAAAATCCGCATGAAGATTACCTTATAAGGATCAACGATATAGTTTATTATTCGGAAACACCGGTTATATGATGAATAGGTTATTGATATTAGGTTTTGTTTGGTTTCTTGCCGGTTCATGTACCGGGACCCCTCCCGTATTGGATTACTCCAAACCCGTTTCCATACGGGAGGATATTTTGAAAGATAAGATAAAGGGCGGCTGGGCAGGTCAGACCATTGGCTGTACATACGGCGGTCCTACGGAATTTAAATACAAAGGAGGTTTGATCAACGACCGGGCTCCGATTACCTGGTACGATGATTACATCTACGATACATTTATTGAAGATCCCGGTCTGTACGACGATGTCTACATGGACTTGACATTTTTGGAAATCATGAATGCCGAGGGGATTGACGCTCCGGCGGAATCTTATGCCCTGGCTTTTGCCCATGCCGATTACAAATTGTGGCATGCCAACCAGGCCGCCAGGTACAATATTCTGAACGGTATTATGCCTCCGGCTTCCGGGCACTGGATGAACAATCCGCATGCCGATGATATTGATTTTCAGATAGAAGCTGATTTTATTGGAATGATATGTCCTGGAATGGTAAACAAAGCATCGTTTCTGTCAGACAGGATCGGGCACATTATGAATTACGGAGACGGCTGGTACGGAGGTGTTTTCATAGGAGCTATGTATTCTCTGGCCTATGTTAGCAGTGACATCTCTTTGGTGATCAATGAAGCTCTGAAAACCATTCCCAAAGGATCCAAATTCCGCAATTGCATTGAGGATGTTGTAAAATTTCATGCACAATATCCCGATGACTGGAAGCGGTGCTGGTTGGAGATAGAACGCCGTCACGGATATGATATTGGTTGTCCGGAAGGTGTGTTCAACGGGTTCAATATTGATGCTGTCATTAACTCGGCCTATGTGGTTATGGGGCTGTTGTACGGAGAGGGTGATTTTCACAAGACCATGGATGTGGCCACGCGATGCGGGCAGGATTCGGACTGTAATCCGGCATCTGCCGCGGGGATCCTGGGTGTGATGTACGGGTATGAAGCCATACCTGAAGTGTATAAGGCTTCCATGAGCAAAGTGGAAGATATTGATTTTGCCTTTACGAGTATTTCTCTTAACAAAGTATACGGGATAAACTTGTCACTCATACAGGATATTATTGAAGAACAGGGGGGAAGTGTTGTTCAGGGCACGTATACATTCAATTTACAGGAACCCCGGGAAGTCGCCCGGGAAGAATCTTTTGAGGGAATAGAACCGACAGAAAAAAGAGTGCTTAAGAAGTTCTTTAATGACAGCCTTACCCTGGATTTTGAAGGCAGTGGTGTTGTTGTGCTGGGACAGATTACTCAGGTTGGATTTTCCGATCTGGCGTATGTTGCTCAATTAGAAGCATATATTGATGATGTTAAAGTGGAAACATTCCGTATGCCATTTGACTACATCAAACGGAAATACGATATTTTTTACAAATACGGACTAAATGACGGGCCACACCGGCTGACTCTGAAGGTCTTGAATCCAGTTAGGGAATTCGTTGTTGAGGCAAAAGAAATGGTGGTCTATTCAGATGAAAAATAACACAATGAATACTTTAATGTTATGCATATTCTCATGGTTCACGGTTGCCACATCCTGTGACAAACCGGATCCTCCGGGACCCGAACCTGAGTTTGTCCGTTATAACAAGGACATTATTATGCAAAGTCAGGTGTTGAATGCTTCCATTAAGTATTCCGTATACCTTCCGGATAACTATTTGAGTGATACTACAACCCGGTACGGAGTGGTTTATTTGTTGCATGGCCTGGGTGATGATAACAATTCCTGGAACGGCGTTTACCTGAGGGTCTCTTCTTTGATCAGTGATATGGAGAACGCGGGCGAAATCTCTAAAATGATTTACGTTATGCCACAGGGTTTCAGAACGTATTATGTGAACCGGCATACGGGTACCTATAATTATATGGATATGTTCGTTCAGGAACTTGTCCCTCATATAGACAAAACGCTCAGGACTGTTGCAGACAGGGATCACCGTGCGGTAGTGGGTTATTCTATGGGCGGATACGGTGCCATGATTCTTCCGTCCAAACATCCTGAATTGTTTTCTGTTTCCGTCCCCCTGAGTATGTCTTTCAGGACGGACAAACAGTATATGACCGAACCTTCCGGGGGATGGGACGGGCAATGGGGGTATATTTTCGGAGGTGAAGGCAGGATGGGACAGGCACGGCTTACGCCTTATTACAAGGAACACAGTCCTTTCTACTTTTTCAATCCAGAAACTGCAGCTTCATTTGGCAATGTGAAGTATTTCCTGGATTGCGGTGATGATGAGGAGCAACTATTGGTGGCTAACGACACACTTCACGTACTTATGCGTTCGCTTGGGATAGAACACGAGTTCAGGGTTAGGAACGGGGCGCACACTTCCGATTACTGGAGAAAAGCCATGTATGAGGTGTTGCCTTACATTGAGAATTCGTTTAATGGCTTGAAATACAAAGAAGAAGAAACGGTGCAGGCCGGAATAGCAGAATATGAATTCCGTCAGATACTCACTGAAAGTTGTGGTGCGCGCTTGTATTATCCGGCGGACTACAATGAAACTTCAGGTTACACAGCCCTTTATTATGTATACAGTGATATGGGTCAGGATTTCACTGATAAGAGCATTACACAGATCAAATCTGTATGCGACAATAAAGGATATGTACTGGTTACTTGTAACAGCGATTCACTTGCAGCTTACGGAATGAATCTCAGGGACGTTATTGGGGCTGCAGAAAAAGAGTTTACTTCTAACGGAACAAGGAAAGGGCTCGGGATCCTGGATGGAGGAGAGATCCTGTTCAATGCCTCTGCCCGGGACGAGTCAGTATTCACTTCTGTATACCTGGCAGAAGCTGCTATGGATGATCCGGATGTTAATCCTTCCCATGGAGTTACTTACTATTTCTGTGTTTCGGACCAAAGCCGTTATTACGTTGCCGCGGATCTTCTTTACCGATATTGCAAAGAGCATGATATAAATTATGAGTACAGGGTTTACAACGGCGTTGAATCCGCCAATTCTGTGCTTTACGCGATAAGTTTATTAATCAATAATATTTAAAACCATGTTTATAGTAAACAGTTACCTTTTAGCGGTAGTTTTTTGCTTTGTGACTATGCTATGCTGGGGATCCTGGGGAAACACTCAAAAATTGGCTTCCAAAAGCTGGCGTTACGAACTTTTTTACTGGGATTATGTGATAGGGATGCTTCTTTTTAGCCTGGTTCTTGCCTTTACCATGGGAAGTATTGGGGATCAGGGTCGTCCTTTTTTGCAGGATATTTCCCAGGTAACCGCACGCAATTTCTGGAGTGTCATCCTGGGAGGTGTCATCTTCAATGCCTCCAACATTCTTCTATCAGCTTCTGTTTCACTTGCGGGTCTGGCAGTTGCCTTTCCTCTGGGAGTAGGGCTTGCGTTGGTACTGGGTGTGATAGTTAACTACATAGGAGCACCTAAAGGAGATCCGGTGATCCTGTTTTTAGGCGTTGCATTGATAGTAGTAGCCATTATTTTCAACGGAATGGCATCGGCCGCGACCAAAAAGGAAGCAGGCGATGGAGCAAAAAACAAAAAAGGAATTGTCCTTGCTGTAATTGCCGGTGTTTTGATGGCCTTTTTCTATCGTTTTGTGGCATCGGCCATGGACCTTGATAATTTCGCAAATCCAACACCCGGCATGGTGACTCCGTATTCAGCTATTGTGATCTTTTCAATAGGGGTATTGGCGTCCAACTTCTTCTTTAATACATTTTTGATGAAGAAACCTTTTGTTGGAGAGCCCGTTACGTACAAACAATACTTTAAAGGTGGTTTTTCAACCCACATGGTCGGGATTCTGGGTGGAGCTATCTGGTGTTTGGGGACTGCTTTCAGCTATATTGCTGCGGGTAAGGCGGGAGCTGCCATATCCTACGCACTGGGACAAGGTGCTCCTATGATCGCAGCCATCTGGGGTGTATTTATCTGGAAAGAATTCAAAGGCTCTTCAAAAACGGTCAACTGGCTGTTGGGACTTATGTTTCTCCTGTTCATTTCCGGGCTGACACTAATAATAATATCCGGAGGTAACTAAAAATACTAAATGAATTCACATACTATTTTATTCACTATTAAAAAATATCAATATGAAAAAGATCTTTTCTATCATGGCAATGATGATTGCTGTATCTGTGATTGTTTCTTCATGTAAACCGGCAGAACCGGAAGAACCCGAATACAGTTACAGAGTGGCAACGTATGCCGCTGAATGGAGTTCGGGTACGGACCAATGGGTATATACTTATGATGCTACAGGCAAAGTTACCGGAATCATCCGTAACTGGGTTGTAGACAACAATCCTGTGCTGGATAAGGAATGGGATTTCGCGTGGGCTTATCCTAATCTTACCATATCCGGAAGCAATAATTACCAGATTACCTTCGGATCCAACGGTTATGTTTCTTCCATGACCGAATCCGGTGACGGTTGGGCAGAAACGTATACCTATACATACGATTCCAACGGATATCTTGTTTCAGTAAGCCGTGACGGTGAGTTACGTTCAGAAATCGTTATTGAAAACGGGAACATCAAAACCTGGTCCCGTCTTTCTGATGGCGTATGGCAGGTTAAGAACCATACCTATTCTACTGTAGAGAATCAATACGGGATCTATAACATTTATTCAGAAAGAGCAGGAGCAGGCAGGTGGCTTATGGAATTGGGTTATTTTGGTAAGCCTTGCAAGAATCTTTGTGCAACTAACCAATGGGCACATTCAGACAAAGGTTCCACCATGCAATATGATTTTGACACAACCAACAACACTATTGTAAGAGTGATCAAAACCTATGACGGTGAAGACGAGATCAGCCATTATACATGGGAATCTTATGAAGTACAATAGGTGTGCGTTGCACACTTGATGCGATGCTCTGTATATGAGCATCTTAACAAAAGCCACCCCCGGGGGTGGCTTTTTGTTATTCATCAGATCTACAGCCGAATGCATCAAGTGTGCAATGCATATTCTCCGGGGGTCTTCCCGGTCGTTTGCTTGAACACCCTGTAGAAAGTCGAACGGGATTTGAAGCCGGCTTGTTCAACAACGGCATCAATTACGTAATTGGAGGGCATTTTGGCTAATAGGATCTTACTTTCTTCTATCCGGTGATGATTAATAAAGTGGTAAAAATTGTCATACCCGGCATTTTTAATTACCTGTGTGAGCTTCTGCCTGGAAATAGTTAGTTGTTGTGCCATTTCATCCAGCGATATATCGGGTTTCAGAAAGATCTTTTCTGACCTGAAACGATCAATGATCTGTATTGTTTCATTATCCTGCAAGACCGGGGATGAATCATTGTTTTCATGAAAAATTGGTGAAAGGTCTTTTTGAATGGTTACGTGAATAATGAAAAAGAAAGCATATATGATCTGGAAAGAAAAAGCTACCGGCATAAAGAACGGGATATTATAGATGCCAAGTAATCCGAAACCTTCGAAAAAAACCTGTAAAAGGATCATGACAATAACCCATTTGATCCACATGGCATTATAATGTGATATCAATGAGTAATTATCTTTTATAACACGCATGTATTTTTTATAAAGGCCAACTATTAAAGCTGAATAGAGGATTGCCTGACCAAAGCATATGATTCTGCTTGTACCGGCCAGAATGTTGTGATACAGGTTGTTTTCCCATATCATTTTCATGGTTGACTGCAATGTTTCATTCTTCTGGCCTACAATCTCATGTGCATGCCCCGGTACTAAAATCAGAGTAATAATAACACTCAAAGCGGCAGGAAGAAAGTGCCACAAATCACTTTTAGTCAGACTTTTATGATTTTTTGAAAGCTTTTTGAGATACAGAAAGGTCAGTGGAAGCAAAGTGACCCTTAGAGTTCCGGTTAAGTAGGCAGTCCAGGATATGTCAACGTCAAACATAAGCAATGCCGGCCCCAGAGACAGGATCGCTTTTAATAGCAATGCCCAAGCTATCCAGGCCACTTCTTTTCTGTGAAAAATTCTTTGTATCAGGAAAAGAAAAATGGCAAAGGTCAGGTGAACCACCAATATAGTCGCAAAAAAGAAAGCAGCCTTGGAATTCATGCTTAAATATTACAAAAACAAAAATAGCACAATCCGTTGGTTAATGAAAGTAAGTGACTGTTTTCGTCTGTTTTGACTCAGTGAGACACAAAACCTATTTATTGGGACACCAAAAAATTGAATAAAACAAGAAGCCTGTTCATCTTTGAAAGGTTAAAAAATCATTTACAACAGCATTATGAAAAATTATTTCTCTTCAAAAAATTTTATGGTATTTATCCTGGTATCCTTGTCTATGATTTTATCCGGTTGCATTATGGATTCTATCGATCCGGAAATTAGCCCGGTTGATTACAGCAACAATGAAAATTGGGTGTCCATTCCATTAATTAACAAGAATGTGGATGTATTCTATGTCTATCCAACAGTTAGCAGTAATGCAACAGGGACAATGGATATAACAGATCCTGCAGAGCGATCACTGGCTGTTGGGATCTACAATGCACAGGCTAGTGTGTTCAGGTGTGCAGCCAATATTTTTGCTCCTTATTACAGACAGATGACCACGAATGTTGACATGTCTGGAGGAGGACTGGCAACCGATACAGACGAATTCAAACAGGGAGCCGCAGATGTATTGGCTGCTTTTGATTATTACATAGCCTATTTGAACAACAACCGGCCGTTTATGATCGCCGGACACAGCCAGGGCACCATGGCTTTGATAGAATTGATCAAAAATCGTTTTGGGAACAATCCGCAATTGCGTAGCCGTTTAGTGGCGGCATACCTGATCGGGTATACGGTAACAGATGCCGATCTTTCGGCTGCCGGATTGACGGCTGCACAAAATGCGACCGATATTGGCGTTGTAATAACATACAATACACAATCAGTCACCGCAGAAAGAGGCCCCATGTTGATGGATGGAGCACATTGTATAAACCCTCTTAACTGGAAGACGGATGACACCCCGGCCCAGGCATCTGAAAACCAGGGTGCTGTTTTTTACAACGATCAGACCGGAAATTATATTCGTGAAGAAATGAATTATTGCGGTGCACAGATAGATCTTGCAACAGGAGCTCTGACAACTACGATTCCTGAAGGGGAGAACCTGGAAATCGGGCCTTATACTCCCGGTGTATATCACCGTTTTGATTATTCTTTCTGGTACAGGAACCTGCAACAGAATATCAAAGACCGGATAGAGGCTTTTTTCGATGAATAATTGAAGGATAATACGGTCGAAAATCCTAGCTTTGCATGGTGTTGTATTTTTATTCCTCTGAAATGATCATCCGTGAGATGGAAAAGCATGAGATCCCTCTGCTGGAGGAATTTCTTTATCAGGCCGTATTTATTCCGGAAGGGAAGGAAAAACCCGGCAGGGAAATCGTGAAACTGCCGGAGATACAGGTATATATAAATGATTTCGGCAAGGAAACGGATCATTGCCTGGTAGCCCGATTGCGGGATGTGGTCATAGGGGCCGTCTGGACCAGACAACTTACAGAAAATGAAAAAGGATTCGGTTTTGTAGACTCCGACACCCCGGAAATTGCCATGTCTGTTTTGCAATCATACCGAAAGCAGGGCGTGGGGACGCTTTTACTTAAAGCTATGCTGGACAGACTTGCACGTAACGGTTACCGGCAGGTTTCCTTAAGTGTGGATGTTCTGAATTATGCGTATAAAATGTATCAGGATGCGGGATTCCATGTTGTTGAAGCATCCGGAGAATCTGTAACGATGATCAAAGAACTATCTTAAGATTATTATGAAAATCTGTTGGATTACAATTTACGTCAGGGATATGGAAGAATCCCTGAAGTTTTATACACAAATTCTGGGATTAGAGGTCAAAAGGACTTTTAGTGCGGGTCCCGGGATGGAAATTTGTTTCCTGGAAGGAAATGGGACAGACCTGGAGTTGATCTGCGACGCAGAGCATAAACGTGTTACTTACGGTCAGGATATATCCGTGGGTTTTACGGTGGACTCCCTGGATCAGACGATAGCAGGCCTGAAAGAGAAAGGCATAACCCGGATCACCGGACCCATATCTCCGAACCCTTCTATCAGTTTTATATTTATTAAAGATCCCAATGGATTGAAGATACAGCTGGCTGAGGAAAAAAGTTTTTAAAACGACGTATTATGACGTAGTGGCTCTCCATTTTTGAGCCATGAAAAAAACTGTCTTATTTTTTGTCATATTATTTTTAGTCTCTTGCACTCCCGGGGAAATACAGGATCCGTACAACTCCCGGAATGAGCCCCGGCCGGATTTGAAAATTGCCATCGTTCCGGCAGATACCCTGCCAATAGAGCCTTTATCTAATCTTTATCCCGACCCTGTTTTGGATTTCGGGTTATCAAGGACCGAAATGGTACATCGCCTGGGAATACCGGAACGATCCACAAAGGATGGAATAATATATGCCAACTACTCCAAAGCCGCACCTTATGCGATGTACGTATTTGAGAATGAAAAATTGTCAGGAGCTGCAGTATTTGTCTGTTCATCCTGTACGAAGTCGTTGGCTGCATACCTGGTGGAAAGGTACCATCCTGTTTCCAGGGAAGGTGAAAATTATTACTTTATCAACACTCCTTCTGAGCAGAACTCCGCTCTGTGTGTAGCACTGACCCTGAGCAAAACAAAATACTGGAGCGTGATGTATATGCCTTCATCACCGGACCCTGTAATAAGCAGTAAACTAAGCGCTCTGATGCACCTGCTGTACTAATTTTCGGAAAATCTTGATTATATTAGCATAAAATCGTACCAGAATGTCAAAACACGGAGAAGTAAGACGTTACAGCCTTATTATTGAAAGGATCAAATGCGGACATTATCCCACTTTTCTTGAGATCAAGGATTTTCTTTATGCACAGGGGTTCCAGGTAGGAGATCGTACTATCCAGCGTGATATTGAGCAGATCCGTTGTGAGTTTGGAATAGAAATTAAATACGACAGGATCCGGAGGGGATATTGCATTGACTATGACAATAGCCTGAATGTGGAATCATTCTTTCATTTCCTGGAGATCGTCAATACGGCGGAGCTGCTTACCGAAAGCCTTATGGAAAGCAAGGATGCTTTAAAGCATATATCGTTCGATACAGGTGGCGGTCTCAAAGGAATTGAAAACCTGAAACCACTTTTAAAAGCCGTAATTGAAAAAAGGAAAATAAGCTTCAATCATTACAATTTCCAAACGGAAAAAGTAACCGCATATAAATTAAAACCTTACCTTCTAAGGGAATACCTGAACAGATGGTATGTCATAGGAATTGTGGCCGGGACCAAAGAACTCAGAATATTCGGTATTGACCGTGTCCTGGATCTGGAGATAATGACAGAAACGTTCAAACCGGACCCAACCCTGGATCCCGCTTGCCTTTTTGACCATACCATTGGTCTGATGTTCTCACAAAATACAGTACAGGATGTGATATTGTCTTTTACCCATACACAAGGAAAATATATCAAAACGCTTCCCTTGCACAAATCACAGAAAGTACTTGTTGACAACAAAGAAGAATGTCGCATATCACTACGTGTCATACCCAATTACGAGCTGACTCAGGAGATCCTGATGCACGGTGATTTGGTAAAGGTTCTGGAACCCGTATGGCTGGCTGATAAAATCCGGAAGATCCTGACAAAGACCCTCCGGAAATACCGGTAAATCAATTTTTTTATCTCTTCATGCAACAAAAGGGCCCTTCTATCCGTTTTTATTTATATGTTTGGTAACAATTCACTTATAAATACTCAACCGGCAGATTATGAAAAATTCTAAAACAGTTAAGGCGGCAGCCATAGCAATATTTATTGGTTTTGCCATTGCTTCGGCCGTTCCGGGTCTTGTAAATATTAAAACGTTGGGCTGGTTTACGGCCCTTATTTTGGTGCTGGTCTTATTGATCATGTCCGTAGCGGGAGCATTGTTAGCTGTTTCTATGATTAAAGGAATGGCCAAATTGAATTTCTGGCTGGCAGCGGCGTTTGTCAGTGGTGTCCCTGCTGTTATAATGTTTTACAACATGAAATTGCCGGGTACCCTGATGGTTTATTTTACGATTGCTGTCTGTTGTATGCTTGTGGGAGGTTCGCTGGTACAACTCGGAAAACGGTGGGGCGGGCTGAAAAAATTCCATAAAGCACTGACGATTGTATGCCTGGTCATTGGAGTAACCGGTATTGCAGGCGGTCTGACCTGGATGATCTATCCCGGAAAACAGGTTGAAATACCTCTTTCAGCGGCCAACTCGGCACAAAACATGCCTCCGGTTCTGGAAATGAGCAATCCCGGGGAATCGGGGCAATATGAGGTGGCATACCTGACTTACGGGAGTGGAAAGGACAAGCACCGGAAGGTCTTCCAAGAGGAGGCAGATTTGATCACACAACCGGTGGACGGATCCACTTTCCTGGATTCGTGGAAGGGGTTCAGCGGAAAAATGCGCACCAGGTTTTTTGGATTTGACAAGGACTCGTTGCCTTTGAATGCCCAGGTCTGGTACCCTCAAGGCGATGGGCCTTTCCCGCTGGTGTTGATCGTTCACGGAAACCACTCGGCGCAGGACTATTCCGATCCCGGTTACGAATACCTGGGCAGAATGCTTGCCTCCAAGGGATATATTATGGCCTCGGTAGACGAAAATTTTCTGAACGGTTCCTACACAGACATTCCAAAAGGTTTGAGTGGTGAAAACAACGTTCGTGGATGGCTGCTGCTCAAACACCTGGAAGTATGGCGGCAATGGAATGGCCTTGAGGATAATCCTTTTTACGGAAAAGTGGATATGGACCGTATAGCTTTGATCGGGCATTCCAGGGGAGGGGAAGCCGTAGCCCATGCTGCATTGTTTAACCGGTTACCGTATTATCCTGACGATGCCAACGAGGTGTTTGATTTCAATTTCAATATTCGCTCTGTGATCGCCATTGCTCCTTGCGACGGGCAATACCAGCCGGGTAGTATGCGTACCCCGCTTACAGATATCAACTACCTGGTGCTGCAGGGCTCGCACGATGCCGATGTGTCCTCTTACCAGGGGATGCGCCAGTTTAACCGCCTTCGGTTTTCGGAAGGGTTTGACGGGTTTGCTGCCGGATTGTACATTTGGGGGGCCAATCACGGCCAGTTCAACAGCAGCTGGGGAAGGACTGATTTTCCTTCACCCCGAATCAATTTTTACAACCTGGGACAACTCATGTCACAGGAGGATCAGCAAACCATTTCCAAAACATATATCGGAGCTTTTCTGGATGCTACGCTGCGCGATCATCAAGCACTGCGTCCCATGTTCACGGATTACCGCTATGCACGGCACTGGCTTCCTGAAACCGTATACCTGAGCCAATACCGTCAGCCGGGCACACTTTCTTTAGGCACGTTTGCCGAGGATCTGGACCTGACCACAGCTACTTTAGCGCAAAGCCGTGCCTTTGCAGAGGATCTGAGCATCTGGCGCGAACAGGCCCTTCACTTAAACTGGGGAGACAGCGACACCCGTGCCCTCTTCCTGGGTTGGAATACAACCAAAAGCGACACCCTGGCCCCTGCCTATCACATAACCTGGCCGGATGGTGCCCTGAACGCAGGTCAGCAATCCATCCTCACATTTTCCCTTGCCGAGTTGGACGAAAAAGCCAACCCACCCGGAGCGGAAGATGCAGAGGTCGATAAAGGTGAAAGCAGTGGGGAAGGTGCCGGAGAAGGTGCTGAAAATGAGAAAGATTCTATTGTTGTATCTGACAGTTTAACTCTGGCTGAGACCGACAAACCTTTCATTGACTTCACTATCCGCCTGACCGACCGGGACGGTTCTGTTTTGGAATTTCCGCTCAGTGATTTTGCCCCGCTGCAACACCCGCTTAAACGCAAAATGACCAAACTCGGGTTTATGCAACCACAGGCCAAGTGGGAAACCGTTCTTCAGACTTACAGCTTCCCCCTGCAACGGTATGCCGGAGATCATCCTGAATTTGATTTTGGACATATTACAGGGATGAGTTTCCTCTTTAACTTGACACCTGAAGGCGTAATTGTGGTCAATGAAATAGGGGTTCGTTGAAGATTTGGTGGCAAGCACTCCTAGCCCTTCTCGGCAATTGTCTCCAATGCTTTTTTGTCCAGGATCTCAAGATTTTTACCGGAAACGGAAATAATATTGTCTTTCTGGAAGTCTGACAGTGTGTTAATGATGCTTTCTTTGGAATAGCCCAGCGTATGGGCCATCTCTTCCCGGGTAAATGGGATGATAAGCTGGTGTTCGCCAAAAACCCGAATAAGGTTCAGCAATAATGTGGCCAGTGATCCGCCGGCATTCCTGTGCTTTAAAGTGATGAAATTGTGACAGGTCTCATTGATCATATGGGACATCATGGAAACAATGTTCAGAGCGAACTTGCCGTTTTGTTCTATCAGTTTTTCAAATACAACCCTGTCAAAGATCCGGATCCGGCAAGGAGTGATGGCTACGGCCGAAAAATCCAGTCGCTTTTCTACAAATGAGCACATCAGGCCAATAAAATCGCCCTTGATCCCAAAGCCAAAGGTGGTATCTTTTCCACTTTCCCTGAAGTTTAGTTTCACCATTCCTTCTTCCAGGACCATGATCTGTGAAGCCAGTGAACCCTGTTTGATGATCACGTCGGATTTCTCGTAGTCAAGCACCACAGAAGAACCCATCAATTTGTCCAGTTCCAGTTCTTTCAGATGGGTTGCCCAGGGATAATTATTGGTGGTTATCATGCTTAAAAGATTAAAACATGTAATATTACATATTTTCTGGTGAAAAACTGCATTGCCTCTTTTTCCTTTGCGGCATAATTAATGTATATTTTTGTATATTAACCATTTAAAATACAATTATGGCAGATATGAAAGTAAGGGTTAGCGCCCAAAGTGAAAATGCGACAAAGACTCTTGTCAAGGCACGCAATTTTGAAATAGTAATTGATGAACCCGCCGAACTGGGTGGAACCAATGACGGTCCCAATCCAGTAGAATATGTTCTGGGTGCTTTTGCCGGATGTTTAAACGTTATGGCTCACGTTGTTGCCAAAGAACTAAACATTACACTCAGAGGAATCAAGATAGACATCAGCGGCCCCCTGAACCCCGCACGTTTGTTTGGACAAAGCTTTGAAGAACGCGCCGGTTTCAAAGAAATATCCGTGGTTCTGAGACCCGATACCGATGCCGATGATGCAACCCTGGAAAAATGGGCAAAAGCCATTGAAGACAGATGCCCGGTTAGCGACAACCTGCAACACACAACACCTGTGAGCGTTTCCATCAGGAAATAAGGGTGCGTTGCACACATTGTTCTTTTAGCTCTGTATCAGAGCTTTATAAAAATCGTACCCCCGGGGTACGATTTTTTTATTTGATTGATTATCAATCAAATGAACAATGTGTGCAACGCACCCCATTTTTTTCCGATATTTGAAGATAAATATTATAGTTATGAAATGCTTTTCCTCTATTGCAGCAGCACTTCTGATAGCAGGTTTTATGCTGTCGTGCAACGGCAACCAACAAATCATCACTTTCCCCGAACCTCCGAGGGCCGAGGGAACTACCGACGTACTGGAGCTCAGGTGCGAACCCCTGGATACGGTACGCATTGCCTTTATTGGACTGGGAATGAGGGGGTCAGGTGCTGTCCACCGGTATACTTACCTGGAAGGTGTCCAGGTGGTGGCGCTGTGTGATGTGGTGTCGGAGAATGTGGAGCGGGCCAATGAAATACTTTCGGAAAGGGGATTTGCCCGGGCGGACACCTATACCGGTTCCGAAGACTGGAAGAGGGTATGTGAAAGGGATGATGTGGATCTGATCTACGTTTGTACGCATTGGGATCTCCATACGCCAATAGGGGTTTATGCCATGGAGCAAGGCAAGCACGTGGCCCTGGAAGTACCTGCTGCGTTGACTGTTGGCGAGTGCTGGCAATTGGTCAATACGGCAGAGAAGACGCGCCGCCATTGTATCCAGTTGGAGAACTGCAATTATGATTTCTTTGAAATGGCGACGCTGAACATGGCACGACAAGGTGTGTTCGGTGAGATCGTGCATACCGAGGGCGCTTACATTCATGATCTGCGGTTTTTGAATTTCAACGACACCACCGGGTACTGGAACATGTGGCGCCTGGAGCACAACATGCAGGAGAACGGGAATCTTTATCCCACTCACGGACTAGGGCCCATCGCTCACATACTCAATATTCACCGCGGAGACCGGATGGACTACCTGGTTTCGGTATCCTCGGCACAATTTGGAATGACCGCCTATGCAAAGGAAAAGTTCGGAGAAAACTCGGAATATGCAAAAAACACGTACCTGAACGGAGACATGAACACCTCGGTTATCAGAACCGTTAAAGGAAAGACCATTATGCTGCAGCACGATGTGACCAGTCCGCGCCCCTACAGCCGCCTCCATACGATCAGCGGTACCAATGGGTTTGCGCAGAAATACCCAAGGGCCGGGATAGCTCTGGAGCCAGACGCACACAGGTTCCTTTCTGACGTTGCGCTGGATTCCCTGCTGAGGCTTTATGAACATCCCATTGTCAGTGAAGTGGGACAGAAGGCAAAAGAGGTTGGCGGTCACGGAGGCATGGACTTTATTATGGATTACCGCCTGGTTTATTGCCTTCGCAACGGGCTCCCGCTCGACATGGATGTATACGATGCAGCTGAATGGAGTGCTGTTATTGAACTTTCCAGAATCTCTGTGTCCAATAGCGGCCGTCCCGTACGAGTCCCGGATTTCACCAGGGGGGCCTGGGAAAAATTGGAAAAAGTAAATTATTACAAAACGGAAGATATAAAATACTAATGTATGGGAACAGATATGAAAGACATCACAACGATAGATAATATTGAAGTAGTCTTCCTCCAAAATGAAGATTATGAAGATATAAGAACAGCGATGATTGAGGCATATTCCAATATGCCGGAGACGTATTGGAAGGAGCATCACATTAAAACCTTGATCCGGCTCTTCCCAGAAGGACAAGTAGGTATAAAGGTAAATAACGAACTGGCAGGCTGTGCTTTATCCATAATCATAGATGATACGCAATTTGATGACAAGCATACCTACCATGAAATTACAGGCGGATACACTTTTAATACCCATACTTCAAAAGGGAACAAGCTCTATGGCATCGATATTTTTATAAGACCCAAATTCAGGGGATTACGTCTGGGCAGGCGCCTGTACGACTACCGCAAAGAGCTTTGTGAGAAACTGAACCTGAAAGGGATAGTTTTTGGAGGCAGGATCCCAAATTACCATCAGTACGCTTCACAGATGACACCCCGAAAATACATTGATAAAGTAAAAAAGAAAGAGATCCACGATCCGGTGCTGGATTTTCAGATGTCCAATGATTTTCACCCGGTAAGGATACTGAAAGGATACCTGCGGGGAGACAAGGAATCCCAGGAATATGCAGTACTTCTGGAGTGGGACAATGTTTATTATGAGAAAAAGAGCAAAAAGGCAGCCATTAAAAAGTCCGTTGTACGTCTGGGACTTATCCAATGGCAAATGAGACTTTACAAAAACCTGGAAGAGGTAATGCAACAAGCCGAGTATTTCGTGGATGCCGTGTCTGGGTATAAATCGGATTTTGCCCTTTTTCCCGAGTTTTTCAATGCTCCGTTGATGTCTGATTACAATCATCTCTCGGAAGCTGAGGCCATAAGGAAGCTGGCGGGATATACTAAAGAATTTGTACAGCGTTTCAGCCGGCTGGCCATATCGTACAACATAAACATCATTACGGGAAGCATGCCTGAGCTGGTGAATAACAATCTATACAACGTGGGTTACCTGTGCAAAAGGGACGGCGGGATAGAAAGATTTGAAAAGATCCATATTACACCTGACGAAGCGAAAGTCTGGGGTATGCAGGGAGGCTCTAAGATTCAGTCCTTCAATACGGATTGCGGCAAAGTGGGTATACTGATTTGCTATGACGTGGAATTCCCCGAATTAAGCCGAATATTGGCTGACGAAGGAATTGATATCATTTTTGTTCCTTTCCTGACAGACACGCAAAACGGGTATTCCAGGGTACGAAACTGTGCCCACGCCCGCGCCATAGAAAATGAATGTTACGTGGCCATAGCCGGTTGTGTAGGGAATCTGCCCAAAGTCCATAACATGGATATTCAGTATGCACAATCTGTGGTATTCACTCCGTGCGATTTCGCCTTTCCCACCAATGGGATCAAAGCCGAGGCAACCCCCAACACGGAAATGATCCTGATTGCCGATGTGGACATAGACCTGCTCCGGGAATTGAATCAATTTGGCAGCGTGCGGAACCTCAGGGACCGCCGGAAAGATGTGTACGTCGTACACATTGTTCATTAGGCTGATAAACAGAAAGTTACGGAAATCGACCCCCCGGGGGTGAAAATTAATAAGTTATTGATAATGAGTAAAAAGAACAAAGTGTGCAACGCACTATTCGTCTTTGCTTTTATTAGCATAATCGCATCCTGCACTTCTTCAAGTCAGGCAGAAATGCCCAAACTGATTGAGGACAATGGCCGTTATGCCCTGTTGGTAGACGGACAACCTTTCTTTATGTTTGGCGGACAATCGGCCAATTCTTCCAC
>Ga0334898_1000928_pt1 | contig 38806 bp, 36 predicted proteins | sample GraSluR3_MG_10_FD_207228 | JGI IMG/M metagenome (GOLD analysis project Ga0334898, IMG submission 207228) | Sludge microbial communities from methane-producing bioreactor in Wageningen University, Netherlands - Granular Sludge_3_08-R3 | ecosystem: Engineered > Bioreactor > Anaerobic >... | reverse complement strand
GAATATACTCAACTAATGGAAAAAGTATTCAATTACGCTGTAGGCCAAGCTGAATCGCAATATGAGATTGTAATTGGAAATATGATACGGCAGGTCCTAGAAGCTTTTTCGACATTTGAATATAAAAAGGCAATTGAGAAAGTATCCACAGACAAGGCTATCATTTTGTCCTTTGCAGATGAGCGATATGGGGTCTATTTCGAGAATCTTATGTATCGTCTTGTTCTTCACGGAGGTAGCCACAAAGAAGAGCGAGTGAAATCAATGGATGACCTGAACTTTTTTAGTCTCATCTCTGAAGAAGAAAAGCGAAGGACAGCCAAAGATGTTCTGTGTTTTATTTATTTGCTAAATAAGGCGCATTTACTTGCTCATTTAAGAGATGTAAAGGATCAAGATGTTGAGAATACACTCAATTCATGGTGTGAAAGCATACTGCAGCAAGTATCGGTACCAGATAAAGCAATCGTATAATGATTATGTAGATTGCATAAGACTTTCCTCTCTTTTCCCTTGACAGAACCTCCAACCCCTCTCATAATTACTTAAACGCATAAGTAGAGGTTTCCAATGATCTGTACCGGTAATGAATACATAGCAATCCCTGAAATAGAAGAGAACAGTGACGTACTCAGCATCAACGTCCTCTCCATGGCTCATCGTGGCATGATAGAGTTCAGGGGAGGGGAGAAACCCTTCCTCCACCTAGGACTCTCCGTTAACGGAACTGCTTCAGAATTCTCATCCTTTACGCAGGACCGTTATTGGATTCCGACCTTCTCATCTGAAACCCCTTCTTATAGCGCCACCTATCAACTACTTTCTCCGAAAGACCAGAAAGGCTTCGTGCAGGTAATTACGATACAGAACAAAACAGAGCGGTCTCTTGAGGCAAGGATTAACCTTACGGGCTCAATCGCTGAAGTCCTTCATACCGTCAATGAAAGCAAACTCTTCGAAGGCAGCATGCACGCATATAAGACTAACTGGTCAAACTGTCCATGCTTTGACATCCGATCTGGATTTCCTGTCCTCGCACTTGCCCCGATTACCTCTACCAGTAGTAATTGGACCTATAGCGATGGATCTTCTATCTCCTTCACCATGGAAACACCCTTGGAAGTACCAGCTTTAGGAGATGCACAGTTTGCCATCTACTGGGGAGTAGGGTATGAGGAAGTATCAGCGGTCACCAGTGCACGAGAATTTTCCCGGCAAGGAGTAGAGACCCTCTACCAGGAGCAAATTTGTTATCTAGACTCCATCATCAGGCCAACCGGTGACAGAGAGATGGACAAGACCCTCTTCAGCAACCTGCTCTTTGCCATCCACTACGCAACTGGGAGAACCATCGACACCGAGGAACTCGTCCTGGTGACCAGCAGAAGCCCGCGCTACTACGTAAGCGCAGCCTACTGGGACCGGGACTCCCTGCTCTGGTCCTTCCCCGCAATCCTGGAAGTCGACCAAGCACTCGCACGGGAGATGCTATCCTATGTCTCCACTAGGCAGAAACGGAACGTTGGTATCCACAGCAGGTACATCGACGGAACCATTCTTGAACCAGGATTCGAGCTGGACGAACTCTGTGCCCCCATCCTCGCCATCGACGCCTATTACCAGAAGACATCTGAGCCAATACTGGAAGATAGTGATATCAAATCCCTCACCAATCGCATCATTGGTAAACTTGAAGCAGTTGAGACTGAAACAGGACTCTACAAGACCTTCCTCCAACCAACTGATGACATGCACGTCTATCCCATGCTTACCTACAACAATGCTCTGGTCCATGCAGTGTTCTCCATCCTTGCCTCTTGGAATTGGAACGGCAAAGCTTCCCATTGGACGGAAAGAAAGGAAGCTGTGAAGCGGGCGATTGAGATGTACTTGGTCAAAGACCACCAAGGCAAGAGACAGTACGTCTGGTCTACCGACGGGAATGGTAATTACGACATCTATGACGAGCCACCTGGCAGTCTCTTGCTCCTTCCTCTCTTCGGTATTACCTCACTCACAGATGAAGTGTACCTGAACACGGTCTCTACCATCACCGACCCTGCCTATGAGTACTCATTTGCAGGAACCAACTTTGCTGCGATTGGGTGTCCGCATGCACCTCATCCCTGGATATTGAGTCTGGCGAATGAAGTCAGGGTCCTGCATACAGAAGCTTCTATCCAGAAGCTCCTGCATGCACCAATGGACCATGGCATCGCCTGTGAAAGCATTGATGAGCATACCGGGTATGCAACAACAGGTGAGGCCTTTGCAACCTGTGCCGGATACCTTTCGTATGTCCTCATCGGGGAGATGAAAGCACGTGGAAATTGGAAAGCATAATACCTACCTGCCTTGGCAGATCGAAACAGACATAACTGAGCAGAATGAGCGCTTCTGCCAAAGTATCTTCTACCAAGGCAACGGAAGATTCGGCCTGAGAGCAGTATTGCCCGGCGATACCTACACAAGCGAGAACCATGGAGCCTACAAGGCCGGAGGGTTTGAGTACATCAAGAGCGGCATCACCGACATGGTCAACCTGCCCGACCCCTTACGACTCGATGTCTTCATTGATTCAGTACCACTCTCCAATATTGGAAGCAAGCAAATACTGGATATGAAACGGGGACTGATGACACGTACCTGGGAAACCGATCAGTTTTCCTGTACATACTCACGAGTGGTCTCTTTTAAAGAAAAGGACCTGACAGGTCACCGCTTCTTTATGAAAGTAAAGAAACAGCTTTCCTTGTTTGTTGTTGATGCAATCGACGATTCGGTCATGAACCTCCCCATCAACGATGACCAGACTGTAGAGAATGAAGAGAGCCTTGGTTTGCTGAAGGAGTGCCACTTCTCTTGGGAGGATGGAGTCTTGACCATGAAAGGAAACACCATCCATGACACGCTTGCCTTAACCTACGCCAAGCGCTTTGGATCCTCTGTTCCTGGAAACGAATGCGGCAGTCAGAAACGCTATGAAACAGAACTCTCAGCGGGCTCTACCTTCTTCCTGGAAGCAGTTGTCAGCCTGGAAGGAAACAGCCTAGAATGGTACGACTTTGACAAGCTACGCAGTGAATCAGAAGAAGCTCTCTCCTTGTTCTGGAAGGAACATGACATCATTCTCTCTGGACCCGTGGAAGACCAGTGCGCCATTCGCTGGGCTCTCTTCAACCTGAAACAGAATGAACCGGAAGAAGGCCTCTCCATCGGGGCTAGGGGACTCACCCATAGCCGCTACAAAGGGTGTTACTTCTGGGACACTGAAATCTTCATCCTTCCTTACTACCTCTACACCAACCCTGATATCGCCAAGAACATCCTTTCCTACCGCATAGGGACTTTCCCACAAGCCAAGGAATATGCTGCTTCCTTAAACCTGAAGGGAGCACGGTATCCTTGGATGAGTGCCCTCGATGGCTCAGAGCAGTGCGAATCGTGGGACACCGGAAAATGTGAAGTCCATGTCACTGCCGATATCGTGTGGGCGATGGACCAGTATGTACAGGCCACTGGTGACCATGCATTTGAAAAGAAGAACCTTGTTGAAATCTACCTGGAGACAGCACGGTTCTGGGCCTCGAGATGTACCTACATCGCTCAGAGCGACCGGTATGAGATGCTCTTTGTAAAAGGTCCCAACGAATATGGTGGGGTGACGAAGAACAACACCTATACCACCTGTATGGCATTGCATACGATCAAGCTGGCCCTTGCAGCTACAAAGAGAGGGGAACTTGTGCTTTCTTCGGAGGAAAGAGCTGAGTTTGAGGCAATCATCAGCAAGGCAGTCATCCCCTACAGTGATGAAGAGGGGACCTACCTGGAGGACGACTTGTTTCCCTTGCAGGAACCCTTCGATTTGAAAGCCCATAAGACGAGTGGGAAGGCTCTCTACCATACGATTTGCTTCGACCGCCTCCAACGGTACAAAGTAGTCAAGCAGCCTGACGTCTTGCTGCTCTACCTCTTGCTACCCGAATACTTCAGCGTGGAGGAAGCACGGAACGCCTGGGCGCTCTATGAGCCCATCACGAGCCATGACTCCACCCTGAGCTGGAGCATGCATGCCCTCATCGCCTACAAGCTTGGCTTACAAGAGGTAGGAGAGCACTACCTCAAACAGGCCATGTTCCTCGACCTTGAGGAGCTGATGGAGAACACGAGTGGAGAGGGGCTGCACATCGGGGCGATGGGCGCCCTGCTCCAGGCAGTACTCTTTGGGGTAATGGGACTAAGCTTCTCTGGTGGTGTCTCTGCCTCTCCTTCCCTGCCTCCTTCCTGGCAGCAGATTGAGAGCAAGGTTACCTACAAAGGAGAGCGATATCGGGTGGTTTGCGATACAAAAGGTAGTCACTTGGAAAAGATTTCATTGACAAATGATGAAATGAGTTCAATACTTAACTTAAACGCATAAGTGAGGCAATGAATGGCAACGAAACGGATCAACATGAAGGACATCGCAAAGGAAGCCGGCGTCTCGACGGCTACGGTCTCCTACATCATAAACAAACGTTCAGACCAAGTCATTGCCCCCCAGACCATCAAGAAAGTGGAAGAAGCCATCAAGCGGTTGGGCTATGTGCCCAACCTTGGAGCCAGAGCCTTGGCCTCGAGACACTCATACTTGCTTGGCCTCTTGATACCACAGACAGAGAAGGAAACAAAGCTGATGTTCTCCAACTCCTTCTATGGTAGCTTCCTCTCGAACTTTGAATATGAGGCAAGGAAGAAGGGCTACAACATACTGATAAGCGGGACTGATGTGGATGAAAGTTATCTGGATGTGGCCCGCAAGCGCAGCCTTGATGGGATTGTCATCGTAGGTGTTGAGATTGAGTCGGACATCAAGGACCTGAAACAGATTGGGATCCCCACCGTTTTGGTTGACTCCTACGGCATGGACAAGGAGCTCAGTTCAGTCACCATTGACGACGAGAACGGCGGCTTTCTGGCAACCGAGTACCTGATAGGGATGGGTCATAGAACCATCGGCCTGGCTACCGGCTATCTGACCAAGGAAGGCGTAAACACAGAGCGTCTGAAGGGCTATGAGAAGGCACTGGCAAACCATGGCTTACCCAAGGACGGAAGGTATGTGTACTCCGGTACGATCTCCTATGAATATGGACTGGAGCTTGGCTTACAATTGGCAGGTTCCCCCGAGAGACCGAGTGCTGTGTTTGTTACTGCTGATATTCTGGCCTTCGGCTTGATCAAGGGGTTGAAGAAGGGAGGCCTGAAGGTCCCAGAGGATATCTCGGTTGTCGGGTTTGACGACGGCTTCCTGGCAAGCAACATGGAGCCGGCTTTGACCACTATACGTCAGGACGTGGATGAAAAGGCTCGAATAGCTGCCCAGCTGGTCATTGATGCGATTGAAGAGAAGGAACATGGTTCCAATATTGTACTGCCTGTCTCCCTGGTGGAGCGGGAATCGGTACGGAAATTGGTGTTGAATTGATAATCCGAAGCCGTGCGGGGCTTCGGATCATCGGATTGAGTCATACAGGTGTATCACTGCAAATCCAATTGTAGTGAGTTCGAAGTGGTTTGTACAGACAAGAAATGAACATGTCTGTACCAGGAGGTTTGTTGTAATGAAAACAACGAGAAACGTTCTCTCACTCGCCCTTGTTCTGGTTCTCGTATTGCTCCCTGCTTTTTCAGCAGGAACAAAAGAGGCTGCTCAGGGCACTGTTACATTGAAACTGGAGCAATTTTCCGGTTCTGAAGCGACACTCTCAGGAGAAGCCCTCAGAGGAATGATTGCAGAGTTCGAGAAGCAGAATCCAACAATCAAGGTCGAATTACAGACCATCGGTTACGATGATTATTTCACCCAGCTCCAGAGCAAGGTGGTTGGGGGCAATGCAGCTGATGTATTCGAGCTCAACTATGAGAATTTTGTTGCCTATGCAAGCGAAGGTGCTCTGGCAGATGTAACAAAGTTGCTTGGGGACACCAGCGGTTTCAATAAGACCGCCCTCGATGCCTTCAACTACCAGGGCGTGCAGTACGGCGTACCAAACTCCTTCAGCAATGTGGTCCTGTTCTACAACAAGGCTCTCTTTGATCAGGCAAACCTTGCATACCCCACCTCTGATTGGACCTGGAAGGATGTAGAAGTTGCATCCAAGAAGATCATGTCCCTCGGGAAGAATATCTGGGGTTTCTATAGACCTTTGACATTCCATGAATTCTACAAGGGTGCAGCACAGAATGGAGGCTCCTTGATGAATGCTGAGAGAACTGCCTTCACTGTTAATCTTCCTCAGAATATTGAGGCAGTCTCCATCATGGCCGGTTGGCAGAATGATTCAAAGATCATGCCCACTGATGCCGACATGGCAGGCATGGGCGACTGGGACCTCTTTAAGAGCGGTCGACTTGGCATGCTTGTGACCGGCATCTGGGCATTTGGGGATTTCACCGCCAATTGCCCATTCGAATGGGATATCGCCATCGAGCCCGGTAACGTGCAGAAGGCAACACACTTCTTCTCTAATTCGTATGTAGTGAGTGAAACCAGCAAGCACCCTGCAGAGGCTGCAAAACTGGCAGTGTTCCTTGCAGGAAGCAAGGAAGCCGCAAAACTTAGGGTTGAAGCATCTTGGGAACTTCCCCCGGTAACCTATCCTGAGATCATTGACAGCTATCTCTCCATTACTCCTCCTGAGAACAGGGAAGCGGTCTTTGCCTCTCTCGATTACCTGGTAACTCCTCCGGTAAGCATCCAGCAGGCTGAGATGCAGGCAATTATCGAAAGTTATCTGGGCCAGATTCTCTCTGGTAAGCAGAGCGCAAAGGCTGCCCTTGATGCATGTCAGAAGGAACTTGAAGCCAAGATTTCTTTGTAACCAAAAACTATGTGGCATGGCCTTTTAGGCCATGCCTCTGGAGGTCTTATGAGTATCCAGGGCAGAAGGGGAATCCGAGTTGCTCTTCCCTATCTACTTCCGAGCCTGCTTGGTGCCCTTCTTTTTGCCATTCTTCCGATCATCATCTCTCTGTTGTTGAGTGTAACCAACTGGTCAGGTATGTCCAGAATACGCCTGACTGATGGGTTTCTGAAGTTTGTTGCAGAGCATTTTGTAGGATTGGAGAACACCAAGGCAATCCTCGCTGATAGTGAGTTCTGGAGAGCCTTGTCCCACAATCTCTATTTCGTTGTACTGTATCTTCCCCTGATGCTGGTCCTGTCAATGATTTGTGCCTTGATCATCAATGCACCAAATCGTGGGGCCAATGTCTATCGGGTTGTGTATTACCTTCCTGTACTCACCAGCTGGGTCGCCGGTTCCTTGATCTGGAAATGGTTGCTCTCTCCGGTATACGGACCGATCAACAACTTTCTTGCAATCATCGGTATTGAAGGACCGCTCTGGCTGCAGAGCGAGGTCTGGGCAATGCCTTCCATTGTACTGGCTTCAATCTGGAAGGACATGGGCTTCTATGCCATGATCCTCCTCGGTGGCTTGAAGAGTATCAACACAGAGTACTATGAGGCAGCCCGCATTGATGGGGCGAGTAAGGCACAGATGTTCGCTCGCATCACCTTGCCATTGCTTTCATCTGTGCTTTTCTACGTCTCGATGCTTTCGATGATCAATGCCTTCCAGCTTTTTCCCCAGGTCATGGTCATGACCAAGGACGGCAATGCTGGGCCGAATGGGGCGACGATGGTCATGGTTGAGCGCATCTACAAGTATGCGTTCCGATACGGGAAGATGGGGTACGCAGCAGCATACTCCTGGATTCTCTTCGTAATCATCATGGCATTTACCTATATCCAGAAACGGGGTGAGAAAAGGTGGGTCAACTATGATGTATAGAATTCATATGAAAGTCTTCCTCTATCATCTGCTTGCGATTGTACTGGGAATTCTTGCCATCGTTCCCTTTCTCTGGATGATCTCCACCTCGCTGAAGAGTGGGGGAGCACTGTTGGTCGTTCCCATCGAGTGGTTCCCCAAGGAACCCACCATCCAAGCCTACCAGAAGCTCTTCGCCCTTACCGGAATGCTTCGTTCCATCGGCAACTCGCTGGTGGTAACCGCAGGAGCGGTGCTGGTTGCACTCTTCTCCTCATCCATGGCAGCCTTCGCATTCGCAAAGATCCGTTTCAAGGGCAGTGGTTTTCTGTTCATGCTCTTTATCGCCTCCATGATGCTCCCTAGCCATGTTCTCTTCATCCCCCTCTATCTGATCATGAACGATCTGCATCTGGTGGACACCCTGTTTGCACTCATTCTTCCCTATACCTTCAAAGCCTTTGCCGTGTTCATGCTACGCCAGCAGATGGTGAACATCTCTGATGCCTACCTCGATGCAGCTGCCATTGACGGTGCTTCCTTGTTCAGATCTTTCATTACGGTTTTCCTCCCGCTCTGCAAGACAGCGCTTGCAACACTTGCAATCATCATTGCGATGGATGCTTGGAATGATTATCTCTTGCCGTTGGTCCTCATGACCAGCCCGAAGAACTATACGCTTCCCATTATACTCAATGCTCTTTCCGGGCAGTTCAAGACAGCGTACGACCTGCTGATGGCTGGTTCCCTGATCTCTGTCGTCCCGCTTCTGGTCATCTACATAGGTGCACAGCGGTATTTCGCCAGTGGTCTCCAAATTGGAGGAGTAAAAGGATGAAAGCAATCCACTTGGATGCAAATGCATCCCGTGTTGTTATGGTAGAGGAAAAGAATAGTGTGCTTCTTCAGTTCAAGGGGAATCATCTCTGGGGAGCTGGGGAACATTTTGACCGTGTTGAGTTTCTTTCACACCCCAGGAAAAACGAGGTTGAGGAAGTGTTTACCCGGCAGGGTGTACACACCTATCTACCCCAGCCGTTGTTCCTCTCCGATGAGTATGCTTTTCTCGTACAGAGTGATCGTGTCTTCACCATTGAGTCCCAAGGGAACGAGGATGGTATTCAGCTCGCCTTGAAAGGAGACTTTTCAGCTGACGATGCCCTCGTCATAGCGAGCGGGATCCCGAAGGAAACATTGGGAAAGCTGCTCTCCTACCTTGGAGGGGTTGTCCTTCCCCCTGCATGGGTGTTCGGAGAGTGGGCAAGTGCCAATCGTTGGCGAAGCGAGCAGGATGTGCTTGAAGCCTTGGAAGCTGCACGCTTGCATGGGTTTCCCATTTCAGTGTTGGTCGTGGAAGCTTGGAGTGATGAATCGACATTCTATACCTTTGGTGAAGAGCAAGGGCTCTGGCCTGATCCCAAACAACTTGTGCAGAAGCTGAACGAGCAAGGAGTGCATTTCATGCTTTGGCAATGTCCTGTTTTCAAGGCATTGGAAGCGGGTAGGCGTGATGCGCGCCATGAACAGGATCTGTCCTACATACAGGAGCATAGCCTTGCAGTGCTGAACAAGGATGGAACCCCGTACACCATTCCTGAAGGACACTGGTTTGCTGGTTCCATGGTCCCCGATTTCACCAACCCAGAGACACGGGAATGGTGGTTTTCCAAACGGAAGTACCTCTTGGATATGGGGGTGTCAGGGTTCAAGACCGACGGAGGGGAGTGCATCCTCTCTGATGAAGTACGCTTCCATGACGGTTCTACCGGTAAAGAGATGCGTAACCGCTACCCCCAGAGCTATATTGAGGCGTATCAGGAGTTCATTGGCCCCGAGCGTATTACATTCAGCCGAGCAGGATACCTTGGTGCTCAAGGTTCCATGCTCTTCTGGGCAGGCGATCAGCTCTCCCAGTGGTCGGAGCTACAGGCAGTACTGAAAGCGGGGCTGAGTGCCGCAATCTCAGGAATCTTTTGGTGGGGTTTTGACATCGGCGGGTTTGCTGGTCCATTGCCCTCTGGGGAACTGTACCTCAGAGGCTATGAGCTTGGATCCCTGGTTCCTGTGATGCAGTGGCATTCTGAACCGGTAGGAGGACAATTTAGTGAGGTGATGAAGAGTGAAGAGCTCATCAACGACCGAAGTCCTTGGCATATGGCCCAGAAGCATGGAGCAGAGGTTCTCTCCATTACCAGGCGCTACAGCACGATGAGAAAGGATCTGAGGTGGTACCTCGTCAGGGAAGCAGAAGCTTCCAGGGAAACACTGCAGCCAATGATGAGGCCTATGTTCTATGAGTTTGGCAGCACATACAGCGATATCTATGACCAGTATCTATTGGGCAGTTCCCTGTTGGTTGCTCCCATCCTGGAGGAAGGACAGAGAACGCGTACGGTGGCACTACCTGATGGGCACTGGTACGATCTTTTTACCGGTATGACCATTTCAGGTCCCTGTACGATAGAAAGGGAGTACCCAATAGGGCGAATCGGTATTTTCATCAATGTGCAAGATTCTGAGTTCAATCGGTTGAAGAATTCAATGGCTACGCTGAGATGCTGCAAAGAAGAGTCCTAGGTGCGATAATCCAGCAATTTAGGGGCTCTGTACTATTCAAGTGATTGTTCTCAATTCATGGTTCTCTAGGAACCCCGTATTCGAATACGGAATTCCTTGAAACGAAAATATTGATCTTAGGTAAATAAAAATTGATTTTCAACAATCTGTGGGATAGTATTACTCTTACAATAAGTTGATTTGGTTACGCTTTTGAGACACTTTTTCATCGATTGCATCCGTTGTGGTTTACGACCATCATCGATTACCTGTTCTAACAATGGAAACACTACGGTGTTATGTTCTTGGAATTTGGTTTTTCCCTATAGTCCACAAACCTGCAACTGAAGGAGGTCCTATGTTCAAGAAAATTCCCGTGTACTTGGTTATTTTTATACTTGTCTTTCCTTCGGCATTGTTTGCAGAAGGAACCGACACAACGAGTACAGAAAAGACTCCGTTACTTGATATAACGGCATTCAAAAATTATATACAAGGCCCTGATGGTTATCAGATGCTTTCCACTACCCATGATGTCCTAGGGTATAGCTCTGTTTTGTTGGGGTTGGCAGCAGGGTTGTTTTCTCCTCCGGTACTCGGTGTGGATGAAGATATCCATGGATTTCTTGGCGGAGCAGCCACCACTGCAGCAGTATTGAATATTGGGGTAGGGGCTTTAAACTATGGGAACCGCTTTACAACTTCAGAAGGTTTGTTCACCAAAGACAATATCCATATTGTGATGGGAGTTACTGGAGGAGTACTGCTACTGGTTGCAAGCCTGGTTAGCGAATCTGATGCCCATCCAATCATTGCCGGTCTGGGTACTGGCTTGATGGGGGCCTCGATTGTATTCCAATTATTCTAAGGGAGAGGTATGTGATGAAAAGAGTTTTTATGCTTCTTATGTGCCTTATGATTTCATGCGCAGTATTTGCAGCATCAGTGCCGGTAGTATATCTTGATAGGTCTAGTACAAATCTGGAAGCAAGTAGCTATATCAAGAAACAAGCGAAGAGCAATAAACTTCCCCATAAATTTACCTTTACCTCGGATTTAAACTCCCTTAGTGGTGACGAGAAGGTAGTGGTGATTCTCAATTCTGGCCTATCCTCGGGAACCGATCCAAGGATATCCTCATATCTTAATTCTAGTCAAAATAAACAGGCTATAATCTTAGTAAATTTATATTCCATCGGAAAGAATATCCTGATGACTTCCGTTTCATCGGCGGATACAGCCAGTGGTGTAGATGAAATTTCAGCGGCAACACAATGGAAGAAAAGGGACAGTGCCATTCAAGCTATGCATGAGCAATGGACAGAAGAATTGTTCAGATTGATACAGGTCAAACAGGAGTTATGATGATTTTATTGCTTATCTTCCTATATGGAATAATCCCTGGAATTCAGTTCACACTTTTCATGATAGATCTCCCTTTCTTTGGAGTCATGGATTCTGTGAATTATTTCTTATCGATTTTCAGTTATTACTTTATCCTCAATCATATTCTCATCACCATCAAGCTACCGTTTTTACAGAGACACTTTCCCTATGATCGCATGGTCAAGTTCCATGCAGTGAGTGGTACCCTCATCATCATAAGCATATATTGGCATGCGTTCTATAAGCTGATCATTGGGAAAGAGATAGTATTTCTTTCTTGGTTGATATTTGTATTGTTCACATTGTTGTACCTTTCTGCCATTCTATGGATAGATGCTCCAGGCGTCAGGCATGTTCGCCGGAGGATCTTGAAGTGGATAGGGCGAGACTCTCTTGCTCGGTATGATCAGTTGAAGTCAGTTCACGGGTATGCATTCCTGCTCCTTGGTTTCCTGGGATACCTACACATACGTGATGCCGGGCTGACTGATAGTAGCTATGCATTTGCATCCATATATCCTCTGATTCATCTTTTGCTGGTTGGCTTTTTGGTTTTGTACTCCCGATTGAGAAAAATTTGGCTTCCTCGTTTGGAGTTGCAGAATAACCAGCGGATTCATGATGTCAGTATTCTGACATTTGTTCCAAAGGGAGCTAAACGTATTACGTATAGGGCAGGACAATTCGGCTATATCAGATGGAAAACCCCGGGATTACCTTCAGAGGAACATCCTTTCTCATTTCTTTCGTGTCCCAGTGACCCAGAAATTTCCTTGGGGATCAAGGTGTTGGGCGACTTTACCGAGACTACAGCAAACGTGCAGGTAGGAAGCATAGCACAGATAAATGGCGGGTTTGGGAATTTCATCCCAGATTACTCTAAAGGAAAGATTTGTCTCATTGGTTCTGGGATTGGTATTGTTCCAATTCTCAGTTTGTTGAGGGATATGAAAAACCACCAACCAGAGAATAGTGTACAATGTTTCCTGGCAGTGAATACCAGGGAAGATTTGCTCATTGGAGATGAAATAGAGAAGATTGTCGCGATGACACCAAATCTGAATGTACGGACTCTTGTATATCAAGAGGATGGAATTCTCTATTCCACAGATTTCTTCAAGGAAGCCATCGTTTCTCCAAAGGACTATACCTATTATTTGTGTTCCTCCATGCCAGTGAGGGCAATTGTGCTGAATGCATTGAATGAGCTTGGTGTTCCTCATCACCATTTTCACTTTGAGGCATTTTCTTACTGATCCGAAAGGTGTTTGTCAGGTAGTTATTTGGATTTCCTTCTTGGAACCATCAGGAGAGAGTACATCCAAGAACTGTATTCTGAAATCCTTGTAAGGGAATCATGTCAACTACTTTTACGATGGCATCAGACATGAAAAGATATGACTTCCCTATTCATGGTACCAACGTAGATATGCTTCTATACATCTGGAAAGGAACCGGAACGAATATCACGCCTTCTATAAAAATGCAATGTTAGACGGCTGAAAGCAAGATTCTTGCCTCTTGGAATAGTTTGAAGCATGCAAAAGGTGGTATTCATTCAGAGGTAAGCCATTGCAGGAGATATTGCTGCTGAATTCCTTCATGGCTTCTCCCTGATCCGATTTCATCCATTGAGAGGAGAATCTTTGGGTAGTTATCGTGTATTGCTTGCAGTGGTGCTAGTTCTCTTTTCAAAGTATTTTCATCAAGAACTGTTGCCGATACTTGGTAGTACATAATTCCTTTGTCTGTTGTTGCCACAAAGTCAACCTCTTTCTCAGCTAACTTACCGATGGAAACCTTATAACCACGCCTGATAAGCTCAAGATATACTATGTTTTCTAGTTGGTGTCCAATATCTGATTCTCCATTAGCTAGGAGATTGTTTCGCAATCCTAGGTCAACAATATAATATTTACCCAAGGTCTTGAGAAAACATCTCCCTCTGATGTCGTAGCGATTAGCCTTATAGAAGATGTAGCTTTCTGTTAATGCTTGAAGATAGATATCTACAGTATTGACAGATATTTTCCTTCCATTGGACTGAATGGTATCACAGATTTTTTTTGTGGAAATAGGACTACCTATGCAACTTCCTAATACCTTGATGATTTGTTCCAGAAGTGAAATATCGGTAATGTCTTTTCGCTTTGCCACATCTTTTACAAGTATTGTGTTGTAGATTCCCTGAATATACGTTCTGACAACTGTATTGTTTCTCTCCAGCATTGGGATGTAGGGAAAAGACCCATATTTCATATAATGGGAGAAGGCTGTCATACGCGTTTCTTCTTCTGCAGAGGGGGAATCAAGATATTCACTGAAGGATAAAGGAAGCATTTGTATTTCAATATATCTACCGGAAAGCAGTGTCGCCAATTCCCCAGATAGAAGATTAGCATTGGATCCTGTGATATACAGGTCGATGTTCTTTCTGATGTATAGGCTGTCCACGACTTTCTCAAAACCTGGACATTGTTGAATTTCATCAATGAACACATACGTAAACATGTCATTTTGCAACAAATCCTTGATATAGTTGTATAATGCATGATACTCAAGAAGTTGTTCGTGCTCTATATCCTCAAGGTTGATTGATATGATTTGGTTATTTGTTATACCCTCTTGTTTAAGATAGTTGATATATAACTCAAAAAGCGTTGACTTCCCACAGCGCCTCACCCCGGTAATGACCTTGATCAATTGCTTGTTGCGCCATGAGATCAACTCCTGTAAGTATCTCTTTCTTGGTATTAATATTCTTTCGTGGATTTTCATGAATTCAGTATACTACATAGCAAACAATATAACAATAATTTTTTCTGATATGAGAAAAAAGTATTATAAAATGTGAAGTTATTTTTCTACAGAGAAAAAACTCTTCCTTCTCATTGGTTTCTCTTATGAGAGAATAATGTATCAATATTTGCAAATGTTTCTCATATATAAGAAACTTTTCTATCTGATATACCCAATACTCCTAATGGTTCTGATTGAACACGGGAAGTCTTCCGATGGGTATATATAGTTCTTCTGTTTTTCGAAAAATGAGTACCTTTCGTGTCTTTGGAGATACCCTTTCAGAAATGAGCAAGTAACAATCTACTCCCTCAAAAATGAAAAGAATAGCAGGAAAATCCATTTACTCCCTCAAAAATGATGGACTATTTCTGGTTCATGTGCGAACATCTAGTCGGAGCAGAACAATGTCATATATCTGGAATAACCCTGAATGGCCGTCCTATACATATAATGAAGAACAGGTTGCAAAGCAATACGAAGAGTATATGTTGCAGAAAAAAGCAACTGATATTGTGTTTGCAATGATTGACCCAGATATGAGAGACAGGATGCATGCGCAATCCCTTACCGATGAGATACGAGCCAGCCTGGAGATTGAAGGAGAATCCATCTCCTACGATTCCGTATATTCTTCAATATGCAAGCATCTTAATATTTATCTTGAGAAAAAGGCTAAAAGTGACCGATACGCTGAAAGTATCTCAATGCTTGTCCTGGATGCAACAGGAAATCTGGATGTGCTCTCTATTGATAGAATACAAAGGTGGCACTCTCTTCTCTTCTCCTCGATGGCTGGGATCAAGCCAAGGCATATTGGTGAATATCGGCAAGGTCCTGTATACATCAGCAAAGGAAATGGGAAGAAGGAAGAACTTGTGTACGAGGGACTTCCCTTTGATAGGATTCCAAGAGAGATGGAACGGCTCATTGCATTCATTAATGAGGAGAATGAGAAAAAGCCACTCATAAAAAGTGCCATTGCATCCTTGTGGTTTCTTTGTATTCACCCCTTTGAGGATGGAAATGGAAGAATCTCCAGGGCGATCGCAGATTACGTACTCTCAAAAGGTTTTCATGAGACCCACAGGGTATACAGTATGTCATCCTTAATTCTGAAGAATCGAGATGACTATTACCGCCTCTTGCGGGAGTTCAGCTCACAGGCAGAATCGCTGGATTGTACCAAGTGGCTCCTCTGGAATATCGAAATTGCAATCAAGGCAAAACAGGAAGCGCTGAATGTCTATAAGAGAAGTGTGAAGCTTACACGGTTTATGAAGAACTTGGATCCATCCATCTATAACTCGCGGCAGTTGTCGATGTTGTTCAAGCTTGCCGATGGATCGTTTGAGGGTAAGCTTTCAACCGATAAATGGGCAAAAATGAACAAATGCTCTCCAGCTGCAGCTTCAAGAGACATTCAGCATCTTCTCAAGGAAGGTTTGCTGGTACCCTCTGGGGAGACTGGTCCAAAGACAGGATACTCCCTCAACCCAAACCTTCTGGAGAGCTTCTGACTCTATTGCCTCTCTTTTCTTTGCCTCATTCTAGAGGTATGCTACTACTGTATGGACGAGAAGTTACGCCAATTCTTTTCCTCTCTCGACCGCTCCTTCTTTGTAGATGAGCCCTACAAAGTTCTCTCTTCCCTTGACCGTCCCCTTCCCATCGGCCATGGCCAGACCATAAGCCAACCAAGCTTGGTTGCCTATATGACCGAGCAGCTTGAGCTCAACGAAACCCATACAGTATTGGAGATTGGAACAGGGAGTGGCTACCAGACGGCCTTCCTTGCTGAGTTCTCTGGTAAGGTGTATACCGTTGAACGCATCGAAGAGCTGAGGCGAAAGGCGAGGGAGCGACTGGACTTCTTGGGATATAGGAATATCTCCTATCGAGTGGGGGATGGCACCCTCGGCTGGGCCGAACATGCCCCTTTTGATCGGATCATGGTAACCGCTGCACCGAAGGAAATTCCCTCTCTACTCCTTGAGCAACTTGCCCCAGGGGGCATCATGATCATTCCGGTGGGACCTCAGGGGTGGCAGGAGCTGCTCAAGGTAACCAAGGATAAGAATGGCATGGCGAGTGAGAGAAAACTCCTAGATGTTGCCTTCGTTGCATTAGTGAGAAAATAGATTAATATCCAAACAAAGAAAATAGGTAATATTAATTATATATATTGTAAGAAATAAATATAACAGTGGAAAAAAGTTCGCTCTTACACCGGGATAGTAACCATTGAAGTGAATTTTCTTTTGGTGAACTCAGCAGGGAAGACCAGATTTTCATTCCCCAACGGAGCGAGAGGAAAGGAATCAGCATGATGGTTCCTCTCTGGAGCGAGTGCCGGGAAAGTAAGGTGAGATACCCCGTCCCTTGGGGTGGAAAAGGAGGCAACGCCTCCTGAGTCCAGGGCTTGCCATGGGGTATTGATACCTTTCATTGTGGCATTCATCAAGACCAATGAGTCAATCTTCAACATCAGTTATCTTACAGTTAAGAACAGTCGTAGCCGGATTGCAAACCAGCTTTATCAAATTGATTACATTTTTCTTTTTCATCTTTATTCCTGTTATACGGAACTCTTATTGAATATCTGGGGACAGATATAAGAGAATTTGGGACATATATCAATACAGTCATAACTAATATGTTCGTGCAAGTTGAAACTCGGAGCAACGAAAAAAGCCCCCTCATATGTACTGTAGGTAAGTCCATTGAGCTCTACGTTTTGGTATCTTGTAAAGGAAAGTCTTTTCCAAGCAGTGTAGTAGTTCTAAATCTATCGCTACCCAAGAGGCGCATTCCTTGCCCTACTCCCATCCCTCATTTAGCAACACATAGTGGGCATGGTCTTCCCAATTCCCATTGATTCTCAAATAGCGCTTGCTTACTCCTTCATAGATGAAGCCGTTCTTCTCCACTACCTGGATTGACCTTTTATTCCTTGGCATGATGTTCGCTTCGATACGATGAAGGCGGAGATCATTGAAAGCAATATCTGCAACTCGTGCAACCGCTTCACTCATGTATCCACGGTTGGTTGCTTCCTCATCCAACTTGTAGCCAAGAAAGCATGACTGGAACGGACCACGTACGATATTTGACAAAGTGACATTCCCGATGATTCTCTCTTCTCCCTTTCTTGTGAGAGAGAGGCTCAGTAGTTTCTCTTGGGACTCTAGGAGGATATCCTCTGGATGATTGCTTCCTCACTGTAGTAGGAGTTATCACGTAGAGGCTCCCACGGAGAAAAGAATGTCCTGTTCCGTACCAGGAACGATTGCAGTACGTTTGCATCATTGGCGGTTAGTGTTCTCAGTGACAATCGCTCTGTCTCATAGATTATCATGCAATCCTCCTGAACCGATCATTAAGTCTTGTTGGCTGGAATAAGCAATATCAGCAACCCCAGGTTTCTGGTGCTGTTATGCGTTCGTCCTATTGTATGATGAACGCTTGCTGTACGCCTACACAAGAAGAAATGTTACCGCTCCATTCCTTCAAGCGATAGGTGTACAGGTATTCCATTCTGGAAGCAGGGAATCACATCTTCCATAATCGATAGCGAGGTTTGCGCTCTTTCCCAGATGTTCCAGACTTTCTGGGGTTTCTGCTCTAGACTGTTTGTTGGGATAGATGGCGTACTGGCTTTTGTAGCGTTGAGGAGTGAAATTGGGCATAATCACATTTGCCCCTGCCATCAGCCCTTCCATGCGGTAATCCCGGTTCAGACTGCCGAGGGCCGTTGTAGCGGGCATCCACGGATACTTGGTTGCAATACGGGTAACTGCAATGGTATTGAGTGTGAGGAGCGGATCCCCTCCTGGACATTTTGCGAGAGGTGTTTGCGGGTGGGGGATGAATGGCCCGATCCCGATCATGGCAAACTGATTTTCAGAGAAGAACTGGATATCGCGGGCAATTGTGGATATGGATTGACCTGGCACCCCTACCATGATGCCACTACCCGCTTGATATCCCAATCTGCGGAGGTGCGCAAGGCACTCCAGCCTAGTTGAGAGAGAGCGGTCGGTATGCAGAGAACGATAGAAATCCTCATCGGTGCTTTCAATGCGGAGTAGATACCGATCGGCTCCGGCACGCTTCCATGCCAGGTAATCCTCATAGGGATGCTCTCCCAAAGAGAGCGAGACCGCTATGGGAAATTCCTGTTTTATCTGAGCGATAAGTTGAGCAATCGACTCAGTAGTGCGTCCATTTTCTCCCGATTGAAGCACTACGGTCATGAACCCCTGACTGGCAGCCAATTTCCCGCTTTTCAGCACTTCATTGTTACTCATAGTATATCGAGAGGCCTCTCCGTTGTATCGGTTGAGGCCACAGTAGTTACATGAGTTCTTGCAGACACTGGAGATTTCGATAAGTGCCCTCACTGCTATACGTTCCTGACAATAGGTGTTTCTCACAGCACACGCCTTTGCATGCAGATAGCTCGTTTCATCAGGGTCGCTGAGGGAGAGAAGTGTTTCCAAATCTTCTCTTCGGGGAAATGCTGATTGAATGCGGCTAAGTGCATCACGGACACTCGCTCGTATCATGAAACGGCTACCATTTGTGCCTGCTTATATGCCTCTAGAGCACGGAGATGGCCATTCCATAGTTTGTAATGGGCACGTGTGCCTGTTTCGCTTGTTCCATCCTCCAAAGCATCTCCCGTCGGTTCAAGGTGCAAGCTCCGCAATGAATGATGAGCCGATACTGAGACAAATCGTCAGGGTAGTCTCCTCCGGCACAATGCGTTACCCTGATGCCAGGGTCACAATAGGTAGCGATCCACCGTGGAATCTTTACCCTGCCGATATCATCGGCAGAGGGGTGATGCGAGCATACCTCAGCAATCAAAATCGAATTCTTGGTACGCAGCGTAGCCATAGTGCCGGCACCTGTTGCAAGCTGCACAATGTCACCCTTGAACCGGGAAAACAAAATAGAGAACGTGGTACACATAACCTCTGCAGGCGTATGCTGGATCATGAATCCGACTATTTGGGAGTCACAGATTACCAAATCGGGGTGACATTTGAGATTCGAGAGGGAATGAACATAATTACTCTCTTTCACCACGACCACCGATGCATTGTAATCGAGCGCATCGCGAATGGCTTGCACTTGTGGAAGGATCAAGCGTCCCTTAGGTGCCCCTAGATCGATGGGAACGATACAGACAATGAGTGGGTGTTTTTGGCCGTAGGGGAGTAGATCCCCCAACAACGGCGGACTGTGGAGAAATTCATCAGGACAAAGGGCAATGAGCGTGTGCTTGAACTTGCTCATAAACCCTTCACGGTTACGTTCCTTCGTAGAGCAAGACAAGAGGTGACTGGATACCTCCTTGCATTGTGCGAGGAATGCGGATGATGGCTTGCAAAGATCGGTCTTGTTTATCACAAGGACCATGGGAATTCGATACTGCTTGCAGTGGGCAACCAATGCGTCCTCAAACTCAGTCTACACATTGCCTTCGAGAACGATTAGGGCAATATCGACGGAACCAAGCTTTTTCATGGTCTGCTTTACCCGCTCTTTCCCCAATTGAGACAGATCATCAATACCGGCAGTATCAAGAAAGACCACAGGACCAATGGGGGAGAGCTTCATCCTCTTGGTTACAACATCGGTGGTGGTCCCCGGTATAACCGAGGTAATGGAGGTCTTCTGCCCAGTAATCATGTTCAGGAGACTAGACTTTCCAGTATTGGTTCTTCCGCAAATACCAATACGTAACAGTAGTGAGTTAGGTGTGTTTTGCATTCCTGTTCCTTGTGTAATCGGTGCTTAAAAATAGATGTCCCGTACGCCATCTTGTATTTTGTGGTAATCAGATAAAAACTTGGTGAAGGTAGCCTCTGAGAAATCCTGAGGTATCCTCCCTTGGATCTCAGCGATTTCCTGTTGAATGAGTGCCTCCCCAATATTCTTTGTCTCTCCTGAGGCAAAGTCTTCAAGCCACTCTTGGGACGTAAGCACCGCGTTCAGCTTGCAGAAACATCCCTCCTTGCCACTCTTGAGCAGTCCCATGATTTTGACTCCGGTACGTCCACATCGGTACCCGGCAGTACAAAATGAGGTAATATGCCCACTTTTTGCCAGTTTCTGGATTACTTGGTCCAAGCTGCTGGTATCGTTGAGCATGAACTGTTCCCGTTCAGCTATCTGGTCTTTTCGATAGGTATCGGCGTAATCGCCAATGCCTATCTTGCTCTCTGCATCGCGTTGGGTACACATGTCAATGACAGACTCCATGATCTGGGGAGTTTCCCGATTGGTAATGATCATCCCGGCATAAGGGATAAGTATAGATTTATTAAAATCCTAGATACAATTATAACGGGAATTTAAGTTCATAATAGGTTGCTGATCTGATAGGTAGTGAATAGTCGCGATAAAGGATCATTACCATGAAATCGATGGCAGATCCTTCCAAAGTCTCATGATGACACTTTGGATGACACTTTGAAACTAAGGATACTCTTGTTGATACAAATGAATCCCCGGATCAATCAACGTGAGCTTTCTGATAAGCTCTCAATTTCCCTTTCAACAATTAAGCGCGTGATGACCGGTATGATACAGGCACATGTGCTTACACGTAAAGGCGGTAAGCGCTATGGCTACTGGGAAATAGAAGCAAAAGAATAGATGGTGTTATGGGCAAGTAGGTATGTACTTCCAGGAAAATGGAACTATGTGTCAGTACCATACACATCACGCTCTCTGTGTACCGACCAATGTGCAGGGATGATGGCTATGTCATTCCATCGGTTGCATGACCTCCTGCAATTCTGGGATGGTGCTCCTCTATGAACGCGATGATCGCATCTAGGTCGACCTTGTTGGACGGGGCCTTTCCCTTGTTGCCATGCTCGAAGCATTCCTCGCCCCGTTCACGGTATTCCTTCATTTTTCTCTGCACGGTCCTGAGCGACACATTGAGTCTCACCGAGGCCCTGAACCTGTTGATCTTGCCTTCTACCGCTTCCCGTACCACTTGCCTTGCATCAGCATCCCATACCATACTGTAACCACCTGTAATTGGGTGGGGGTTGGTTCACTTGTCGTCAAAACTAACAGAGCCAACCCCTCTTTTTTTCTTGTAGCCTGGACTATACCAAAAAGACAGGCAAGAAATCCCCTTCCTGTGCTCATGTGACAAAATCCCTTCCGTTACCTCAAGCCATTATCACTTCCCAATGAGAGGTCATATTTCAAGGATATGATAAGGTCATTTGACGGGGATGCCATCAAATAGTATTCTCATTTCTTGTGGCATCAATTACACCTTACATTTGGGAGTTTTACTATGGTATTTCCAGAACAGGATTGGAAGAAAGCGAAGAAACTGTGCAGGCTGAATGAGGAAGATATCCGCATTGCAAAGCAGATGGGACTCAATCCGAAGAGCTTGATCAAGAATATTCCCTCCAAAGACCAGTTATGGAAGGAGCCGGTAAAGGACTGGCTATGGTCCATGTGGGAAGATCGGCAAGAGAAAGCCAGAAAAAAGCAGGCAAAGAAACAGGCAGCTGCAAAGAAAGAAGATGGCTCCAAAGAATAACAAAATAGGTGAGAAAACATGCAAACAATAACAGAATATAATCGCACCAGGAAAGCACTGATGCAACTTGATCGTAGTATATTGGTCGATGCCGTGCTAAAGTTGGCTATTGAGTCTCCATCTGCAGCAATGCTGGTAGAAGGCTTGATATCGTCCCCTAATGAACGCATCGTCCTCTTTCGTGAGAATATCCATAGGATAACTCACCAGGATCGTAGGAATACGCTTTCTGGAGAACAGATTCTGGATATACTTAAACGCTCTCTGGATCTCTTGGACTCAGACCTAATAGATCCTAAGCTAGGGCTGGAGTTGATGGAATTGTTCTATGGTACTGACGAATGGGCTCTGAACTCCACAACTGAACTCGATTTTGAGTTTGAGCTTCTCTTTACTGATGAAGGATACTCCAAGTTTACAGAGTTCGCAGAACGCTGTGATGACCCGCTCCTTGTCAAGCAGGTGGTGAATCGTCTCCTTGCCTCCGATGGCTATTGCATGCGAGGGAAGCTGAGCGAGGTGATATCCTAGGCCTAAGAGAGAATCGATGTTCGGAGGATCCTTGACTTTATAGCGTATTCAGTTGCTGAAGAAATACCTTTTTGCTCCAAAGATCTAGAGAGGGTTGCTCAAAGACAGGTATGAACCGTCTCACATCGTTTGCAGCTTCCTGCCAATCGATCTGATTGATCTTCTGAGAGAGGGCATCTCTCAGCCAGTCCTGGTCAATAAGGATATCCATCCCTTCCCATGGCCCTTTTTGGTGCAAGGCTTGTCCTAAATAGTGATAATTGACAGGAGTTTTTCGTGCAGTATACCAAAGAAAATCATACCAATCCCTTCCTTTTATATAATTTCTGCAGAGTAAAGCATGGATTTTGCCCGCAAACAAGGATGAAGGATCTTGTATAGTAACCGGAGAAAGATAGGGGAATCCTATATAGGTGAGTTCATGCCTACTACCCGGGGGTGGATTGGTATCAATTTCCAGCTTTATACGAATTTTCTTGGGTATAGAGGTCTTGCCGATATAGTGCAGCTGTAGGACTTTGCCTACAGCATCATCTTTGAGAAAGGCAAGTCTTGCCTCACTTTCAATACTGTGCCTGTCACTTACTTCCATGTCATAACCAAAAGAAGACACATATGCAATCACTTTCTTGAGATATGAGTGCCATGCAAAATCAGGGTTTGGATTCATGAGAGAAAAATCCAGATCCTCACTGAACCTATTGAGTCCATGAAAGATACGAAGACAGGTGCCTCCTTGAAATATTGCTTCTTGAAAAAAGCCAGCTCTTCCCAATGAAGCAAGAACTACTTCCTGGGTGATCTCTCTCAAGGCTTGCATTTCCTCGATTTCCGAAGAAATGGAATAGGATAATCGGTCCATAGAATCGTGATGTTACAATCAAACTTTCACCGGAAGGTCAGATCCTTCCATCGCTCTTGACCTTCTCTCTTGAACCACTAATACTTGATATTGAGAACAATATTACTATCAGAAGGAAAGCGTGTATGCAAGATATAAATGCCTTATTGGAAACAGCCCTCAAGGAAGCAAAGAACCTGAAGGCAGGGGAGAGCTTTTTGGTGAAGGATCTGTTTAAGGGGTACCTCTGGAACAGGATTCCCCGGGGTGACCGTCTTCTGCTTGGCTCCTTGTTCTTAAGCTATGTCAGCATGCACGACTGCCAGATAACTGTCAGCAATAAGGGTGCATCAGGACAGCAGCGGTATCAGAAGGATTGAAAACACCAAGGTAGGAGCAGGGTAGGTGTGGTGATTTTGCTCTTTTCCCTAGCATTGTATTTCTTTTAAACATGGATTACTCTTTTATGCAAAGCATCATCGTAAATCATTTAGTTAGGTTGCATTAATGAATTATCACAGTCTAGGGGTATTAGAACCTTCAAAAATTTTCCTTTATAGTGCCAGCAGTCGGGCACGCTCTCTTTTCTATTACTTGCTCTGCATCGGACACTACCACTGCAACGCTGAATATCTCGTCGCGCGGCAGCGTTATGATAGTTTTCTGCTGATTTACACCCTCTCAGGGTCTGGGTATGTACTGCAAGGGGGCGAATACAGGCCAGTGGGGATGGGAAGTATTGCCTTGCTTGACTGTTATCAAGCACATACCTACAAAGCCTCAGAGGAAGGGTGGGAAATTCTCTGGATGCATGTTGATGGTCCCCTTCTGAGAAGTTGGTTCAACGTACTCTCCGAGGGCGGGGAGCCTGTGATACAACTGCTTCCCTCAGCATATGTGGTAGAGCGTAATCTCTATCAGATTTTCTCTGTATTTGACAAGCAAGAAACGATTAATGAGGCGCGCATTTCCCAGTTGATTACGAACGTAATGACAGAACTCTACCTTGCCCGGTTTGCAGGAGAGAAAACCCCCAGTGTGGATGCTATTGAGGAAGTACTTACCTACATTTCCATGCATATAGAGCAGCCATTGAGTGTCGAGGACCTTGCTATGCGTGCAAACCTCAGTCCCTACTACTTCTCCAGGCTTTTCAAGCAGAGGACCGGGTTTTCCCCACATGAGTACATGCTCAACCACCGGGTGGAGAATGCCAAGTATCTTTTATGTACCACTGACTTTCCGATCGAAAAGGTTGCCTCCTGCTGTGGTTTTTCAACGGCAAGTTCGTTCTATACGAACTTCAAAAAACGGGTAGGCTCAAGTCCACTGCAGTATCGTGAGGGCGGTAGGTGAGAGGCGCCATGGCAAGGATTCGTGAGGAAGGTAAGGGTTTTGTCAGCGTTGATAGAGCGGTAACCTGAACATGGCATATCAGATGCTCGAGATGATGGTTGGGCTGAGGCTTGATGTTGTCCATACATTACTTGAGCATTGCTCTTCTGTAAAAGTGAAGAGATTGTTCTTGCACATGGTGGAGAAGCTCGGGTATTCTTGGTTTGAATATCTTGATTTAGCAAGGATTGATCTTGGTCAAGGGAAAAGAGTCATTGAGCCTGATGGAGTATATGATTCCAAGTATAGAATAAGCCTACGGTAAAAGCAAAAGTAGAACCATAATCTGACTGGCTCAGATTCCTTTTGGTCTGAGCTGCAATGGATCCGCCTTGAAATTCTTAATAGATAGCGAGGAAGGTATTTTCACCTTGAGTTCACAATAGAATTTCTTTCCGATTAATCCTAACAATAGGAATAATCGGAGAGAAGAGTTTTAAACTGAGCAAACTGAAGATGAAGATAGCATGGAACTTCCATTCCCCTGATGGCGGCTCCAACTTTTGTACAATCTACTCCATCATCGACACAGTCAGAAAGAATGGCGGAAACGCCTTCAAGGCCTTGGTACAGCTGTTCAACAACTCATTCTCCCTGTCTTTTCTGGGCTAAAATCTGCTTGGGAGACCTGAGCAGTTATATTTTCTTGAATGTTGTACTGAAAGTATGACAACATCCAACGGAATCCATAGAAAGGGGAGCCTTCTCAAGATATTCATAGGGTTGATTTGCCTCGGCAGCAACCTAGTTTGGAAAGATTATCTTGATGCTATTCAACGATGGAATGGCACCATATTTCCCGAGGAGATAGTTCTTCTCATAGTGCTCATCTTTACGAATCTTGGTACCCGCTTCTGGTTTGAAGTCCGCGAGAGAGTAGAGGGTACTTTCTCCCTCTGTGTTTTTTGATGTAAACCAAATCTCGTCACGACGCAGGCTCTTGTTTGAAAGATGCCACGTATCATGTGTGGTGAAAATTAACTGAGCATGATTTGGATTGGTGCCTTGATCTGAAAATAATCTTATGAGATTGCGTACAAGCAATGGATGTAATCGAGAATTTAATTCATCGACAAAGAGAACCGTCCCATGTTCCAAAACATTCATGAGAACAGGGTAGAGAGAAAACATTTTAATGGTACCAGCGCTCTCCTGTTGCAGCCCGATTCCGATTAAATTATCACTATCAACTGCTTGGTGCAATGATTCAATATGAATTCGTTTTGGAGAGTCATCTTCTTCTGAAGGAAGTTCTTCAATTTTGAAACCTTTTATTGATTCATCGAATGAGGCAAAGAATTGTAGTACTCGATCTTGGATTTCCTTTTCTCTAAAGTTGATTGGGAGTCTATGGCAAAGGAAAAAGTTTTCGCCAGGGTCTCCATAGTCAGTGGTTTCACATAGGTAGAACCATTGTGCGATTGTTTGGCACTTCTTCACCTTTAGTTTATTACCCAAGGAGATGACCAGTACCTCTGGCTCTAACGCTGTAAGCAAGTTGTTTGTATCAGTCTTGGTAAGTCCGGAGAAATCATTTTCTTTCTCATTACGGCTTCTATAGAAGACAATTTTGCTTTTTCTTGCAGTCTTGGCTTTCTCGTTCAACCACTCTTCAACGATCCCTTTTTCGTCAACTGAAAAGCCGTAGTTGTAGGTTTTTAAGGTACTGGGATTAATACAATATACTTCAAAGGATGCAGGCTCCATATTTTGTGTAGTCCAGGCAAAACGAGGAGGTTGTGGGAAAGTAGAGGACTCATCAGATGTCTTTGCTGTATCAGAAGACCCCCCATATTGAAAAGAACTAACTATAAGATGTCGCATATAGGAAAAGGCTTTGTATACATTTGATTTTCCACTTGCGTTTGCCCCAAATATTGCACTAACAGGTAGCACTTTCTCATCTGCGAGTTGTACTACATGGTGTGAAAGTTCAGAAATACCAGTAGCTGAAAGATCAAGCGTAGCTTCTTTGTGAAAAGATTTATAATTAGAGAAATTGAATTGTAATAACATTGTGGTAGTTCCTCCATATATTTAAACTATGCACCCAATTAGTGCATAAATCAACATAAAATTGAGAAAATATCTCAAATTAATGTGTATTATGTTTGAAGTGAGGTAAAACAGCTGATGCTTTCTATCTTGCTGAGAAGCCTTTCTTGAAGAAAGGCAGGTACGTGCGTGGAACGTACCTGCCTAAAGATGAGAAGAGAGGATTATTGGGTGTTTATCTCTGGTATTCCTCCCAGAGTTCATCGGCGACCGGTTTCCACTTGTCAGCAATCGGCTTGCACTTTGCATAGAGTTGCTGGATAGTCTCTGCATCGACCGGTTGGGTGCTCTGAGCACCGGACTGGGTTACCATCTCCATCAGTATCTCTGGATCGTCAAACATGGGGCAGGGACGGAACAAGTTTTCATTGCACGGCTGATGGTCTCGATACGCTTTATACAATGGATTTTTCAAGGCTTCCAGAAGGGGTTTGTCATGGATTGTTTCACAGGCATAGTGGATGAAAGCACACGGTTCCATATCCCCATGGGCATTGATATGTAGGTATCGTCTACCACCTGCAATACATCCATTCACATAGTTGCCGTCATTCCAGAAGTCCAGGACAAAGAGTGGGCTATGAGTGCGTATTTCTCTCACCCGCTTGAGCATGTACGCTCGCTGGGATGTAGATGCAACCAAGTCAAGGGAAGCCCCTTCCCCAACAGGGATGTAGGTGAAGTACCACCCAAAGAGTGCTCCTTTTTCTTCCATAAACTCTATGAACTCATCAGAACCTACGTACTCTGTATTGTATGCGTGGTAGCAGGTTGAGAACCCAAAGGGCAACCTCCGTTCACGCAAGAGGTCCATTGCCCGGATGCACTTGCTCCAAACTCCGCTACCTCTTCGTGCGTTGGTCATCTCCTCAGTGCCTTCGATACTGATGAGGGGAATGAAATTCTTCACCTTCAACAGGTCATCTGCAAAGGAAGCATCAATCAAGGTTGCATTGGTAAATGCGGCAAAGATGGAATCGTTGTGTTTTTGGGCAAGTTTGATCAAGTCGTGCTTACGAAGCAGCGGTTCACCACCGGAGAAGAGATAGGCGTAGGTGCCCAGCTCTTTTCCTTCTGTAATAATGCGATCCAATGTCTGGAAGGAGAGTTCATCACTCTTTTTGTATTCAGCAGCCCAGCATCCTGTACAGGAAAGATTACAAGCAGAAGTCGGATCCATCAGTATTGCCCAGGGGATATTCATATCCATTTCTGAGCGGTTTTTATTCAATTGCTCAGCGCCAAACCAAGCAGCATTGAAGACAAAGTTCCTGAATATCTTTTCAAGCACTTCCCGATCTATCTGGTGAAAGATCCTTAGAAGCAACCCATATCCTCCAGAGGAAGGATCTTGTGTGATGCGCTTGATTGTTTTCCATTGGTTCTCTTGTATTTTCCCTGTAGCCGCTGCAATGGGCTGTGCCCAGTTTATCAGCTTCGGGAGATTTTTCTCTGGGTTTGCATACACAAGACGCAGACTTGTTCTTAGTACAGTTTCGGGAATTGATTTCATAGGCATATCCTTGATAGGGAGAAAGCCGACGATGTCAGCTCTCTCCCTGATTCATGGAGTTGGCTATTCGATTTTCTTCAGCGAAGTAGAAGCTAGGATGATCATGATGATAGACACGATACGAAGGTTCCATGCTGCCCATCCTGCGATGGAAGAAATCCAAGGAACGATGAACAAAAGAACACTTGCTACAATGAGAACCCATTGAATTGGTTTCGACCCAGGAGCTGACAATGCAATTATTGCACATACTACAATTGCGATAGCAACGATAACACTGAATACAGAGCTTCCTGAGTAGGTGTAGAAGAGCGGTGAAAGTGCTGCATACAATCCCAGAACTGCAATTACCCAATCTTGAGCCCGTTTGAATTTGTCCATGTGTACCTCCAATGTACTTTTGGTCTTGTTTTGCGCTTGAAACGTATCACTGAGTGCATTATCGAGGTACTGTACAAAAGTACAGTGGAGGTACAGAACCCGTTTCTTGCAAGGGGAGGTGTTTCAAACTATACTTACAAACAATATGAAAGGGTATGAAGCGGCTATAGCAAAAATGCCTTCTGTCTCACGAAGTGCTTTGGTGGAAAGACCTCGGTTGGGTGAGAAGCTTGCACTTTCTTCGCGTTACCAGACAACCCTGGTCCATGCGCCCCATGGCTATGGAAAAACAACAGCAGTAGCCCAGTTCCTAGATTCAGGGAAGTACAGTTATGCATACATGCAATGCACTCCTGAAGATAATCATCCAAAAGCATTTGCGTCCCGTTTGAACCGTATGCTCATCTCTCTCCTGAAGTATGTTGAGGAGAGTGATGAACCAGCTGATATCCAGATCAGCCGGGTGGTCGGCCTTCTAGAGAAAAGCGATGAAACGCGGTACCTTATTTTTGATGCTGTTGAGTTCCTGCATCACAAACACATATCTGCATGGTTTTCCTTTCTTGTTGAGTATCTCCCTGAATCGATACATTTGCTGCTTATTGGGACCGATGTTTCGGTATATCCCAGAGTTTCTACGCACCATGATGTAGTGTTGCAAGTCACACGGGACGATCTTGCCTTCACGCAGGAGGAAGGAAGACGTTTGGCTGCATATTTTACTGATGATATACATGACGAGGCATTTGCGCTCATACTTGAAAACACGTGGGGTTCCCCGTTGTTACTCAATGCCTGTTTTGCCCAAGGAGCAATACAGAGTTGTGGTCAGGTAGAAAGACGATTCCAGAAACTTGATGATTATTTTGCATCCATCTGGGAGGATGTCCCCAAGAAAGCGGAAACAGCACTCGTGTATATTGCACTGCTTGGAACAGTTTCTCTCGAGAAGGAGCAGACAAAGTTCAAGGAAGGAATAATGCTCCTGGTGGAGAAAGCATTGTTTGTTGATGTGAATGCAGATGGGGTGGTTCTCATCAACCCGCTTTTTCGCTCCTTTGTGCTCAATCGTGTGAAAGCAGGGAAGAACAGACGAACAGAGCGTGCAGTGGACCAGGTAGTTGCAGATCTCCTTGAAGGAACTTTATATCGGGAAGCGATTTCGATAGCCCTCCGAATTGAAGAGTATGATTTGGTTGGCAGTCTTCTCGATGAACACTGTGCAACGTTGTTGTCAGATGGCTACCTGGATTTCATTACTGGGGTGATAGAGCAACTACCTCAACAGTCAATTGAGCGGTATGCATCTTTGTTGCTGTTGGAGATCATCAGTGGAATCCGAAAGGGATGGACTGCAAGGCATGTGCTGGACAGAATTGCACGGATACATTCGTCCAGGCTGAGAAAGAAAATGCAGGAGGTCGACCTTCTGTCCATCCTTGATGGGATTGATCTCTTGTTCCAACGGGATTTCTATCGGGCCGAAAAACTATTGAGCCGGCTTCCTGATGAGTTGTCTTACTTACGACCGCTTGTCAGTATATTCATTGCTTCTTTGCCTTTTGGGCCTGAGGAAGATCTTGAACAAGTCTATCACCATCTGCAGGAGACACTGAGAACCATAGGGGTCAAGCAGAATGATGCGCTTTCCATCGTACTGCTTGGGCAGATTGGTTCCATCCAACTCGATCTCTTGTTGTTTGAACAAGCAAGGCTATCTTTCGATGAGGCTCTGAGATTAGGATATGATGAGGCGACAGGCTATGCTTCCTCTTGCAGCCTTGCTTGGATAGGCAAGGGCATGCTCTGCCTCTACACAGGAATGAGGGAGGAGGCAGAGAAACATCTGCAACAGGGGCTTTCTTCTGGTAAAGGATACTCGTTTTACTTTTCTCTCCATGCACAATTGGCTCTTGCTGAGTTCTATATTGTCACCAATCGTCATGAGGAAGCAGTACGATTGCTTCGCGATGCAGGCAAGCAAGCCTATGAATATGATGTCACTTCCATAGATGACCGTTTCATAGAAGCGATGTATGCCATGGCTCAGAGGCGTGTTGGGGATATCCCCGCACTGGAGATGTGGGTGCAGAAACATCAAGAGAAGGAAACTCTCCAATGTGCCCCTTTTGATCTCTTCGTACTGGAAGAGCGACAAGCCCTTGGATACTACCAGATGACTGGGCAACTTGAAAAAGCAGCATCTCTCTACACTTCTTTGCAAGTAGAGCTCAAGCTGAAGCATCGGCTGTTGCTTTCAATTATCCTTTCCATGGAGTATGGCGTCTTTGAACCTCAGCAAGTAAATCTCCCAAAAAGCCAGATTAATGAGAAGCATATCTCCGTCTTGCAGGAGCTGTATGGAGTTAAACAAGAAGTGGAGGAGCAACTCCTGACTGACCGTGAACAAGAGGTTCTGCAATTGATCGGAAAGGGCTACATGAATAAGGAGATTGCACACATGATGAACATCACCGAACGAACGGTGAAGTGGCATGCCTCCAAGGTTTACGAGAAGTTGCAGGTGACGACTCGGACGGAGGCAGTTGCCGAAGCCCGGACCCTGGGTATCTTATAATAGCTGTAGTCCATTGTGAATGCTGATGCAGGTAAGCAAATGTTGCACAGGCTAGGATCTCTTTGACTTTCTTTTCTTTAGAAAGCAAAAAAGAAAGGAAAGAGAGCCATGACTTCCATTGAAAATATTGGTATTGAATTCAAAGAACTTGACAGGGGACCCAGAGTGTTGGGGAGTTCCTGGATGCGGATAAGGCATCCGTTCTATACCATGCTAAAGCAAGAGGCCCTATTTCCAGGAAAGAAGTGGAGGGTCTTGTCAGGCTGAAGACAACAAAAGCATTTAGACTGCTCAAGGAGTTGTGTGCTGAAGGGCAACTTACTCAACAGACTTGTGGGAAATTCACCCGATACATTGCACTTGGGAAGTAAAGGACAACATAATTCTTCAAGCAAATGGTAGTGGTAAGATGACCTGATGCTTGTTGCATTCCCAGTATTGCTCCAGCATACTAGCAAGAAAGGAGTCTATTGTGGATACAAAGCAAGATGGATTTGAGGTAGTGGCTGAGGGAGTGAAGCGGAAGATTCTCTCCTACAATAAGACGATCATGGCAGTTGAGGTCCATTTTGAATCAGGTGGAGTTGGTTCCGTTCACTCCCATCCCCATACCCAGCTGACCTATGTGTTGGAAGGTGCCTTTACCTTTACCATCAATGGAAAGCCTGTGCAAGTTTCTAAGGGGGATACCCTTGTCTTTGAACCAGATGTAAAGCATGGAACCACCTGCCTGGAAAAGGGAGTAGTCCTGGATTTATTCACTCCCTATCGGGAAGATTTTGTGGGGTGAGGTAGGGAAATCTTATTGCACATGCACGATGAGTTTCAGTTCCTGCTCATAATTTCCAAAGTTTTTTCCAAAAATATTTACTCCACCACGATGGATTGCATTCTCTTTCACCCCAATTCGTACAGCCATGTATTCAAACGTATGGATGGATAGGTCTTCAATGGTGGTGGATGAGATCTTTTTATGGTCAATCCATGAACCTGCAGCATCAATAATCCACGTGGTGAGATATCCATATTGGGTAGAGTTGAGATCCCACCAAGAAGGAGTAAGCTTCCCCTTCCTTCCTCCAAGGTCTCCTGGGCTGGTCCAGGTGCCAATCTCTATGCCATTGATCCAAAGCGTAATATCAGAAGGCCACTGGTCATTGTGCCCTGGGTACTCTGAACAGAGTTCCGCTGAGAAAATCAATTTTGTAATCTTTGCATCAGGAGAGAAATTTTTGGGGAATCGATAGTCAAGGAATCCATATGAAAACCAAATGAGCCCAGCACTAGCTCGTTCTGGCGAGAGGAACGAGGATACATTGTCGTAAAAACCAATGACTGATTTAGCACTGTTCAATCCACAAGGAGGATTAACCATTGCATCTGTAAAGAGGCCGATGGGCATATCAGTCTCAATAGCGTTGACTCCCTTTACATCTGTATGAGAAGGAAACAAAGGGAGCAGTGCTTTTCCATATTTTAGGGAACAAATTTTCTGAACCCCACGAGGTGAGGCTGGTACCAGCTTGGTCTCAATAAGGTTGGCACGTTCCAGTATTTGGATATTTGTAGTGCAGGTTGATTGCGGAATTTGCAAGAGCGTCTGGAGCTGTGAAATATTCAGGGATGAATCACTTAGGAGCCTAAGAATTTCACACCGTACAGGGCTATCTAGAGCTCGTGCAATCAAAGAAATATCCTCAAAAGTGGCAAAATATATGTTCTGGTTCATATATTCAACATATCACTAATAATTGATATGTACTAGCTACTAACAGAAAAAATGTAAGCATGTATGCACTAATTTTTGATTCATTTGATGGCGAGGAAGAATTTGAAAAGATTGAATAATAGTGTTCCTGGAAATACTTGGTAATTCTTGCTTTGTACAATCTAACACAACAACTATATATAAGATAATTATAATATATATCAAAAATATTTGATATGTAAAATATCAAGAAATATATTAATTATATATTAAATAAGAAATTATTAATTACAAAATTTATTTGACTGTATCTATATATCATGTTAAAACTATATATAGACGAAGGAAGTATTTCCTCGTTATTGAAAAGGAGGCGACTATGAAACGTTTATTATGTGTCCTTTTTGCACTCTTGCTCTGTTCTTCCATGGCTTTTGCTGCTGGTGAGAAAGAAAGTGCAGCTGTCAAACCGGTAGCGTTGGATATCAATGAGGATGGAACTGTAAACAACCCAGAAGCAGTAGTGGTAGATAAGGATAAGCTTGTATTCTGGTCTCTGTTCAGTGGAGGGGATGGTGGATTCATGGACGAGATTGTCAGTGAGTACAACAAGACCAATCCTCCCAAACAGGTGCAATCTATCATGCTTGTCTGGGCAGACTACTATACCAAACTGATGACTGCTGTAGCAGCAGGGAAGGGACCCGATATCGGTGTATCACATATTTCCAAGCTGCCTGAACTGGTTGATCAGGGTGTAGTAATCAAGATTGATGACTATGCAAAACGTGTTGGTACTGATTGGAATGTATTTACTCCAGAAATGAACGAAGGTGTTACTTTCGATGGTGGCCATTATGCCATGCCATTGGATACCCATGCTGAAATCATGTATTTCAATCGTGATTGGTTGAGGAAAGCAGGGATCAGCCTGAACAAAGATGATCAGCTAAGCATTACATCTACTGATGACTTCATAGCAATCTTGAAGAAACTACAGGCAGTTACTGCAAATGGCCAGTCAGCACTTTCTCTGACCCAGAAAGGTGATGATCCCTACCGTGTTTGGTGGGCAACCTACTTCCAGATGGGAGGAACCCCTCTTACCAATGAGGCAGGGGACAAGATAACTATGGACAAAGGAATTGCAGTCAAGGCTGCTTCTTTTATCAAGGGGCTGTATGATAGTGGATATATCCTTTCCGGTATAGAGGACCACCAAAGGTTTTTCCAGGGTGGTAATGCAGGATTGCTCTTCGGTGGTACTTGGGCAACCGGTGCTTTTGAAAAGACTGAGAACCTGAACTTTGGTGCCCAGCCATTCCCGCAGTTGTTCGCAAATCCCTCCTGCTGGGCTGATGCACACACCTTCATCATTCCAGTAAAGAAGGGCAGGAGCGATGCCGACACAGAAGCTGCAGTGCATTTCATCAACTATGTCTCTTCCAAGGCCGCAGCACACTGGGCAAAGAGTGGTCAGATTCCTTCAGATCTAACGGTCCAGCAATCTGATGAGTATCTTGCTATGCCTTACCGTAGCGACTACATGGAAGCCGCTTCTACTGCAGTACTACCTTCCAAGAATCCCAACTTTTATAGCATGAAGGAGGCTATGATTAGGAATCTTGATACCATTTGGGCAAATCAAGTTTCTGTAGAGAAAGGTATTGAAAACTTGGCACTCGAGTTGGAAGAAGCAATTCTGTAACAACATGACGCTTGGTACCCTGGGGCGAAAGCCCCAGGCTATCTTTTAAGGAGCGCTGCATGGCAAAGAAGACATTATATCATAACGGTGGACGAATGTGGTTCATCGTTATTTGGTTTATTCTCCCCTTTACCCTACTTTATTCTGTATTCACCATCTGGCCGGTTATCCAAGGGGCCATCGTGAGTCTTCATCGATGGGGTCTGATGGGGAAGCAAGGCTGGGTAGGCTTAGAAAACTATCAGAAATTTCTTGGCGATAGATTTTTCTGGCAGGCAATGCAAAATACGGCATTGTTTGTAGTCATGACAGTACCCCTTTTGGTGGTAAGTGCTTTCTTTCTGGCAATGTTGGCAAATCGTCCGTCACGAGTAAAACGGTTTCTCCGTGCAAGCTATTATCTTCCTTCGATACTATCAGTCTCTGTAATTTCTTTCATAACAATATATATGGCATCTCCTTACATGGGATTCTTGAATCAATTGCTGCATAGTCTACATATAATACCGGCTGGAATTGAACCCATGTGGTTGAGTAAGACTAGCTTGGTTAGGATTACCCTGGTGGTGACCACTGTCTGGTGGACACTTGGTTTTAGCATGTTGCTTTTCCTTTCAGCCTTGCAGGACATCCCCGAGCAACTCTATGAAGCTGCAAAGATTGATGGTGCCTCGGCTTGGCGTGTACTCTTTTCCATTACGATTCCGATTTTGGGTCAAACGTTTGCATTGGTGACATTTCTTCAGATTATTGCATCTTTCAAGGTATTTGGTCAGATCTATCTGATTAGTGGAGGGGGACCAGGAACGGTAACCCGTCCAATTATCCAATATATCTACACAACGGCTTTCACGAAAAACAATCTAGGATATGCATCAGCAATGTCCTATGCGCTGTTTCTGATTCTGATTGTGTTTTCTTTAATTCAGTTGCGTATTCAAAACAAGAAGGACTGACCCATGAAGAAAACAAAAAATTTCAAACCTATCGACATTGTGTTGACAGCTATATCTATTTTGATTGCATGTATCTTCCTTACCCCGATTGTTTGGTCTTTGGCTTGTTCGCTCAAGACAGAGGGGATGAAAATCACCAGTGCATTAGATTGGTTTGCACCACCCTATACATTTGAAAATTATCCCTCGGTTATCTTAGGTTCAAGTGTTTCAACTTGGCTTATCAACAGCATGTTCAATGCATCCATGAGTGTGATACTGACAATTCTTGTTACATCGCTTGCAGCATATCCTATTGCAAAGCTGGAGTTCAAAGGAAAATCTTGGTTGTTTTTGTTTTTTACTGTTGGGCTAATTGTGCCTGGCGAGGCGACCATTGTACCTTTGTTTATTATCACCAACCAACTGGGATTACTGGATTCTTATGCTGGTATGATACTACCCTCTGTTGCAGTCTCCTTGAACTTGATTATCATTTCCTCATTTTTCAAAGGAATTCCTAATGAGATGATTGAGGCAGCGAAGATTGATGGAGCCAACCACTGGATCATTTACTTTCGTGTAGTCATGCCCTTGGCCAAAACAGTATTGGTAACAGTGAGTATATTTGCTTTTATGGCTAGCTGGAATAACTATCTCTGGCCATTATTGTGTGCAATCAATGATTCCATGTTTACACTTCCTGTCGGTATTCCGACGTTTGCAGGGACGTATACAGTTGATTATGTAAGACCGATGACAGCGAATATGATTGCTTCAATTCCTGCCATTATTCTGTATCTCATATTTGAAAAACGTATTGTAAAGGGAGTAACTCTCTCTGGCATTAAAGGATAAAATAAATTTGAATAAGGAGCATTACATGATGCATGCACTAAAAGGGTATCCAAGACCTCAATTTGTTCGTGAAGGATGGACAGATCTCGATGGGGTTTGGGGTTTTGTTTTTGATGATAATGACGAAGGTCTGGACAAAGGCTGGAACAATGGGTTTGAGAAGCAGCAGGACATTATTGTTCCATTCACCTATGAAACAAAGAAAAGTGGAATCGGAGATACTTCCTTCCATCCTATTGTCTGGTACCAACGTAATGTAACGTTCACTGAAAAGGATTCTGCAGAGAAGCTATTCATTCATTTTGAAGGAAGTGACTACGAAACAAAGGTTTTTCTCGATGGGCAGATGGTAGGGTTGCATAAAGGGGCATATGCCAGATTCAGTATCGACCTCTCTGATTATGCTGCTGAAGGAACACACCTTTTAGTTGTTCGAGTTGAAGATTCTACCTCTTTGGAGCAATTGCGTGGTAAGCAGCGTTGGAAGAAAGAGAATTTTGGATGTTGGTATATCCAAACCACTGGTATTTGGAAACCTGTATGGCTGGAACGTACGGCAATGACCCATCTTGTCTCAGCTAAACTTACTCCTGACATCCAGACATTCACGATTCATCTAGAAGCTAAGGTTGAAACCAAAGAACCAGATGTTAAGCTCCGGGTGGAAATTCTATTTGACGATATTCTTGTGGTTGATGCCATGCAGTCTCTTGATCAGATGGGAAAGGTGGATACTACCTACACTATTTACAACACTGATGTTTCTGAGTGGGGTATGAAAACCTGGAGCCCACAGCATCCGAATCTCTATACCATTCGCTATTCAATTTGGGTTGGGGCTGAGTGCGTCGATACGGTGCACTCCTACTTTGGAATGCGGGAAATCCGCATAGAAGGGCAGAGAATTCTCTTGAATGGTACAGAACTCTATCAACGCCTCATCCTGGATCAAGCATATTGGGAAGAGAGTCATCTCACCTGTCCAAGTGAGGAGGCAATGCTCGAGGATATCAATAAAATCCAGGCGTTAGGGTATAACGGTGTGAGAGTTCACCAGAAAATTGAGGACCAACGATTCTACCACTATTGCGATCTAAAAGGACTACTTGTGTGGTGTGAAGCCCCTTCTCCGTATCGCTTTGGGGATGTAATGGTTGCAAACTTCACAGCTGAATGGCTTGAGATTCTCAATCAATTCTACAACCATCCCAGTATCATCACTTGGACAGCAATCAATGAGAGTTGGGGTGTACCAATGATCAAGACGAGAAGAGAGGAGCAGCAGTTTAGTGAGATGGTGTACCACCTTACCAAGTGTATTGACCAGATGAGGCCTGTCATCGTCAATGATGGCTGGGAACATACGATTAGTGATATCATTACACTGCATGACTATGAGGAACGGGGCGAGATTCTTAAATCAAGGTATTCTGACCAGTTAGAAAAGATTCTAGGTAATGAGATATCGCACAATACCCATAAGAAGGCATTTGCTACGGGGTATCAGTACAAAGGGCAACCCATCCTTATCAGCGAATATGGTGGAATCGCATTTGCTGATGGTAAAGATGGTTGGGGCTATGGAAACAAGGTGAAGGATGAAGAAGTGTTTATTGAACGCTTTGATAAAGCTACCAAAGCTATCCAGGACCTTCCTGATGTAGTGGGATTCTGCTATACCCAAGTTACTGATGTCCAGCAAGAGATCAATGGGTTGCTTGATATCAAGAGAAAGCACAAGGTTGATCCCGAGAGGATCCGCCTGATTAATGAGCGAAGATTGTAGTAGTATTGAATTGATTTCATTATAGAAATTGCGAGACCAGAAAAGTTTTATCTTCTCTGGTCTTATTCGTGTTTGTTACGTGTTTCTGCAAAATAAGCCAGCATTATGGAATGAGATAGTAAAAATTGGGCAGTAAAAAGAGCCCCTTTTTGTTTGATCTACTGACACCTAGTAGGGAAAAAACACGAAAACGAGAATTTTCATTGCCTGTATTTACACGTTTTCAAGCTTTTTGAGTCCAAATAGGTTATTCGCTGTTTGTAGTGGGTAGAGCTACATGATTGGCTGTAGTGGAAGAGACAATTCTCCACAGACGAAGTAGATCATATTCATGAAGTTCCTCATGTTCTTGAAGCCTCTTGCACGACTCT
>Ga0334898_1000927_pt1 | contig 38844 bp, 32 predicted proteins | sample GraSluR3_MG_10_FD_207228 | JGI IMG/M metagenome (GOLD analysis project Ga0334898, IMG submission 207228) | Sludge microbial communities from methane-producing bioreactor in Wageningen University, Netherlands - Granular Sludge_3_08-R3 | ecosystem: Engineered > Bioreactor > Anaerobic >... | reverse complement strand
GTATCCGATTTCTCGTTTTTTTAGAAAAGTGGAAAATGTGCTAAAGGAAAAGCGGGATCGAGGAGATTCGAACTCCCGGTCTCCAGCGTGACAGGCTGGCGTGTTAAACCGCTACACCACGACCCCGTATGTATGGTGGGCGAAGCAGGATTTGAACCTACGACTTCCTCGGTGTAAGCGAGGCGTTCTACCACTGAACTATCCGCCCTTATTCTGCCGAGAGTGGGACTCGAACCCACAAGGATCTCTCCACACGCCCCTCAAGCGTGCGCGTCTACCAATTTCGCCACCTCGGCGTATGCCTAATATACAGTTTTCAAGGAACAAAAAACTTTTTTGTTATTAACCGGTTCTTAATACTGCAAGAACGAGTGTAGAAATACCAAACAAAATGCCGGACCATAAAATAACTTTATCAAGAAATAAATCAAGAGGTCGTCGTGATTTATAAACAGTAGCATTACCAGAAATAGCGCCTAGACCGGAAGCTTTTGGTGCTTGCAGCAAGTATCCCAATATAATACCAGCAGAGGAGATAAAAACGAGTGCTGTTACAATCGTTCGGATGGTCGAAATACTTTCCATATGTTACTTGCCTTTCTACAAAATTTCGATTTATGAGATTCCATGCGAAAACTAAGAAAACTCATAACCGTTGCAAAAATATGATACTGAATTTAAAATGTTTTGCAAGGTGGAACTTTGAAAAAAGTCTGCACATCTTATACTATTTTTCCGGTTGAACCCGATACCAGAGAGGATTGGAGTACGCATGCATCAAAAAAAAAGGCTTAGCGGAACGAGACGAATTACCTTAGCAGCAATGTTGATTGCAATTACACTGTTTCTTGGTTTTACAGGATGGGGATTTATTCCCATAGGAACGCCCGTGATTGCTGCAACATTGTTTCATATCCCAGTCATTTTAGCAGGAATTCTATTTGGACCTGATATAGCATTGATCTGTGGTATTATTTTTGGAGTATTTACCTCTGCTTTGGGATTTCCTTTTTATATCGTTGTCCCTGCAAAAATGTTTATCGGTGTTGTTGCTTATTATGTTTTTGTAGGGCTTATCCACGTATATGCAAAAAAACCACGAAACAAAATTGTTGAGATTCTAGTCCTTCCCGCCTCCATAGCAGGCATTGCCGGTTCTATCACAAACACTGTGTTTACTCTTGGATTGGCTACGGTTTTTCGGTTATTCGGTGAAACACTGCAAGCGAATCTAGCAGTTGTCTATGCTAGTTTTGTTCAAGCATCCATCGAAGCGGTAGCAGCTGCTGTCATCTGTGCAGCGGTTGTGGTTGCCCTATATCCTTTAAAATACGTCTTCACATTGCCGTCGTTTGCTACTCATAAAAAGAAAGAAGTAATGGAATGAGTCAAAGGAGATCCTCTTTTTCCACACACTACCTGTCATGATTCTTGCCATAGATGTGGGGAACACGAACATAAAATTTGGCTTTGCCAAAAAACGAACGATCACACACTTTTTCAAAATTGCTACGGATCGAGGAAAAACTTCTGATGAATATATTCTTTTGTTGGAGATGTTCTGTCAACGATCTGATATATCAATAGCTTCGATCAATCATATTGTGATTTGTTCAGTGGTACCTCCTCTCAACCCAATATTTGAATCGCTTGCTAAGAGATTTTTTCATATACAGCCACTATTTGTTCAACCCGGCATTAAAACCGGAATCATTATTATGGCAGAAAATCCAAAAGAAGTTGGAGCAGATATTATAGCTGGAGCTGCAGGGGCTGTTTTTTTGGGACGATTGCCTGCCATCGTAATAAGCTTTGGTACGGCTACTGTGTTTTCTGCAATTTCATCTAAAAAAGAATTACTGGGCGTTGCCATTTCTCCTGGAATGATTCGTTCTGCAGAATCTCTTTTTATGAATACCGCCAAACTGCCTAGAATTGAAATCAAGAAACCTAAGAATTATCTAGGTCGCAATACCAAAGATGCTATTCAATCAGGGATTTTTTATGGATTTCAAGGATTGGTAAGAACCATGATTCATGGCATCCAAGAAGAGCTTTTAGAACCTCCAGCATATGTAATTGGTTGCGGGGGTCTTTGCAAAGAAATTGCGCAAGGTGTTCCTGAAATTGATATTGTGGATCCGATTTTAAACTTGAAAGGACTTCTATCCATTTATGAAAAAAACATGGAAGATTCAGACTCTTTCCTTACAGAATAACCTTGTCCTTGCTCCTATGGCTGGATATACCGATGCACCCTTTCGTAAGATATGCCGGCGCTTTGGTGCAGGACTCGTTGTAACTGAATTGATCACTAGTTTGGGTATGTATTTTCAAAACCAGAAAACAATGAATATGCTACAGTTTTATCCAGAAGAACACCCGGTGGCTCTTCAAATATTTGGTGCTTATCCTGACAAAATGGCAACAGCAGCCAAAATGGGGCAAGATCTTGGATACGATCTTATTGATATCAACATGGGTTGCCCTGCACCCAAAATTGCTAGAAGCGGTAGTGGAGGAGAATTATTGTCTGATTTGTCACAGATTCCTTCCTTGTTTCGAGCTATCGTTAAAGCTGTTACGATACCCGTTACGGTGAAAACAAGAGTAGGGTATCGACCCAACGAACCACTTGCTTCTGTAGTGGGTAAAATGGCAGAACAAGAGGGCATCTCTGCTCTAACAATACATGGAGCAAGCGTAAAACAGAATTCCAAAGGAAGTCGAAATTGGGATGAAATAGCCAAAACGAAGGAGCAAGTGTCAATACCAGTATGTGCAAATGGGGGGGTAAAAAAGCCCAGTGATGTTTTGGAAATACTCTCTTACACAAATGCAGATGCTGTCATGATTGGGCGAGCTTGTGTTGGCAGACCATGGTTTTTCCAAGATGTATTGGATATTTATGAGGGAGAAGATCCAATGGTAGTGGACCTTCGCAAACCCTCAGCAAAAAGAATTTTCGACACACTTTATGAGCATATTCAATTAGAGATTGAATTAAAAGGAGAAAATCAAGCAATACGAGAAATGAGAAGACCGATTCATGATTATTTACGAGGGCTGCCCAAATCTGGCAATATCAGGGATCAAGTCAACAAAGCACAAGATAGCGAAGCACTTTTCCGTATTCTCAGAAATTATCAAAGCACTTTTTTTCATGTATAATTACTATGCAAAATTTTATAAAACTTTATAGGTACACCATGAAGAAAGTATTAAGTTTGAGCATGGGTTCTTCTAAAAGAGACCATGTCGCAGAAGTTTCTTTGTTTGGAGACCGTTTCCAAGTACAAAGAATTGGCACCGATGGCGATAAAAAGAAACTAAAAGAATTGTATGAGTTGTATGATGGACAAGTCGATGCTTTTGGTATGGGTGGTTTTGATCTATGGGTTCATTACGCCCATAAAGTATATCGATTCAGAGATGCTTCTCAGGTAATTCGACATGTAAAATATACTCCCGTCGCCGATGGATCTAAAGTAAAAAGTACTTTGGAAGCAATGAGTGTCCATTTTCTTGTTGAACAAGGAATTATTCATCCGGAAACTCAAACCGTCATGATTCCCTCTGCTACTTCCCGGTATTTCTTGTACAAAGCCTTTCAAAAGGAAGGTTTCAAAGTTCGTTGGGGCGATATTGCATTTGGTTTGGGAATTGGACAAGATGCAATGGATAGTGAGGCACTTATGAATCTTGTTGCCTATATCGCTTGGCCACTCTTAGTAAAAGTTCCTTTTCATTGGTTGTATCCCGTTAAAGATCAGGATACAATCGAACCCAAATACCAGAAAGCATACGACAGCGCAGACATAATTGCGGGAGATTTTCATTTTATCTATAAACATCTTCCCCTGTCAATGAAAGGGAAAACTATTATTACCAATACATTGACTGAGGAAGAAATTGGTGTTCTAAAAGATCGAGGCGTCCGGTATGTTATTTCTGTTACTCCTGAGTTTCAGGGTCGTTCTTTTGGTACCAATGTTTTAGAAGCTTGTATTTGTGCTTATTTTGGTAGATCACCTGATCAAATTAGCATCGAAGAATGCAAGGAATTGTTTCAACAATATCCTATACAACCGCGCGTAATTAAGTTATCTGATGAAGGAGATATGCAATGACTGAAAAGAACAAAAAAGCAACGGTAAAAAAAGTTTCTGAAAAGAAAACAAATACTCTTTCGAAAAAAAAGACTCCATCAAAGACTTCAACAAAAAGCACCAAAGCAACAAAAGAAAAGGAAGAAATGGTGTCAAAACAAGACAGTTCTCCTGTAAAAGAAGAAACAAAGAAAGCATCTGAAGAAAAGAAACGAGTATCTTCAACCAAAACAAAAAAGAAGGCCACTGACGCGAAAAAAAGTACTACTAAAAAAGAGACTACTTCTACAACAAAGCCAAAGGCTCCCGTAGCAAAATCAAAAAAGAGCACTGCCTTAAAAGAGAAGCCAAAAGCTACCACCTCAAAAGCTCATGATAAGAATGAAAAATCCTCTTATATTGATATTTCTTCCGGTATCAAAGACAAAGATAGCGATACATTTAAACTTACCAAACGAGGATTGGAAATTTTAAAAAGTGAATTGAAAGAACTAAAAACTGTAAAACGGGCTGAAATTTCTGAAAGAATTCGGCAAGCCAGAGCCTTGGGTGACATTAGTGAAAACTCTGAATATGAAGATGCAAAAAGAGAACAGGCTGTAGTCGAAATACGGATTTCAGAACTAGAAAATATGTTGCGAAAATCTGTCATAGTCGATGAAGATTTTAGTGACGATAATAGCGAGACTGTTAGAATGGGTCATAGTGTTGTCATTGAAAGCATTGAGTTCAAAGAGCGTCAAACCTATACAATTGTATCTGTGCTTGAAGCTGATCCATTTACAAATGCAATATCAAATGTTTCTCCATTGGGCAGTGCTCTAATAGGGCACCAAGTGGGCAATGTTATTCGAGTGGTTTTGCCTACAGGAGCTGTCCGATATCGTTTGGTGGAGATTCGAAAAAAGGAGTCTTGATGTCAGAACATAAATTATTTGATGCAGAAGCCTTACAGCTTCTTGATGAGTTACGAAATGAAGGATACGATCCGTATCCATTGAAATTTACGCCTTCTCATCAAGCCAAAGAGATTCTTGCCAATTTTGCTACGTTGGAAAATACACCAGTGACAATTGCGGGTAGAGTAATAACCAAAAGACTTCATGGTAAAGCTGGTTTTGCTCATCTTTTGGCAGGTGGAACCAAAATACAGATATATTTCCGAAAAGACAACCTTGATGAAGATACATTTCGTTTGGTAAAAAAACGTGTCAATGTCGGGGATATCATTGGTATCACGGGGGAGGTTTTTAAAACTCACACCGAAGAGATTACCGTTAGTGTTACTTCATGTACACTACTCTCTAAATCGTTGTCCCCTTTGCCCGAAAAATTTCATGGTATCGAAAATGTTGAAGTTCGTTACAGACAGCGCTATCTAGACCTTATCATGAATGAGGATGTCCGAAAAACCTTTCAAATGCGTTCCTCCATTCTTCGATCCATTCGAGAAACTCTGCACCACGAAGGCTACATGGAGGTTGAAACTCCAACGCTACAAGATATGTACGGGGGGGCATTAGCCAAACCCTTTACTACCCATCACAATGCACTTGATCAAGATTTTTTTCTTCGAATTGCCCCTGAGCTTTACCTCAAACGCCTGATTATTGGGGGGCTTGATAAAGTTTTCGAGATAGGCAAAGCATACCGCAATGAAGGAATTTCTGTGAACCACAACCCAGAGTTTACCTTAATGGAATTGTATGAAGCTTACGGCAACTATGAAACCATGATGGATATTTCAGAGAAGCTTATACGAGGAATGCGAGATTCTGTCCTTGAAACTGATATTATTGAATATAGAGGAAAAACCATCAACCTTTCGGTCCCATTCCGCAAAATGAAATTAGCGGAAGCATTTGAAGAATTTGCACAGGTTGATATTGTCAAACTGCAAGATGAGAAGTATGCAAAAGAATATCTCAAAAAAGAAAAGATTCATGTTGATAAGAATCTTAGCTGGGCGACCATTGTAGATGAAATTTTAAAAAAGAAAGTAGAACCTCAGCTTTCCAATCCAACTTTTCTTTACGAGTATCCCCTGCCATTGTCTCCTTTGGCTAAAAAAACATCGCCTGGATCAATCTGGGTAGAACGTTTTCAGCTGATCATGGGATCTCTTGAAGTTGGGAATGCGTTTACAGAATTAAATGATCCGGTGGATCAACAAGAACGATTCTTGTCACAAAATGAAGCAAAACAACAAGGAGATGAGGAAGCTCATTCTTTTGATCGCTCCTACATTGAAGCTTTGAAATTTGGATTGCCACCCACCGGCGGGTTGGGATTCGGTATTGATCGAATTGTCATGATACTAACGGGTAGTGAGTCTATTCGCGATGTACTCTTCTTTCCTCAACTGCGGAGAAGAGAACCGTGAGTGTTCTACTAGATGGTCATTCCCTATCTTTAGATACAATTATTGCCGTTGCTTGCAATAGAGAAAAAGTAGGAATTCACCCAGACTCAATTGGTAAAATACAAAAATCAAGGGACTTTGTTGGTAGAATTCTTGAAAGTGACGATGTTGTATACGGTATTAATACTGGGTTTGGAAAGCTTTCTTCCACATCTATTAATGAATCTCAATTGAGTCATCTTCAGGTTAATCTTATTCGAAGTCATGCTGTGGGCGTAGGAAAACCTCTACCAGAAGAGATTGTACGAGCCACTATTCTAATACGGATTAATTCCCTTCTGATCGGACATTCAGGTATTCGGAAAGAACTTATTGATGGACTCATTGATGTACTGAACCATGAAATATACCCCTTTATTCCTTCCAAAGGATCCTTAGGTGCTAGCGGTGATTTGGCTCCCTTAGCACACTTGGCCTTAGTATTGATGGGAGAGGGAGAATGCTTCCAAAACGATGAAAAAATCCCTTCCCGTTTTGTATTGCGAGATCATGGATTGAAACCAATACTATTGGAGCCTAAAGAAGGATTGGCTTTAATTAATGGTACTTCTATGAGTACTGCCATGCTATCTCTTACCCTTATTGATATTCTCCATGTATTGGACAGCGCATTCTGCTCCATGGTTTTATCGTTAGAAGCTTTTTGTGGATGCAAAGCAGCTTTTTCTTCCCTGGTACATCAACAAAAGCCTCATCAAGGACAGCAGCTTGCTGGGAAAATATTGGAGACTTCTATTTTTGACTCAGAGCTTTTAGACTCTTCCTCGCGCGTGCAAGATCCTTATTCTTTCCGTTGCATACCTCAAGTAATTGGACCTGTTCTTGATACAATTCGCTATTGTTTGCAAGTGAATCATGCAGAAATGAACTCTGCCACCGACAACCCTTTACTTTTTGTAGAAGAAGATCAAGTGATTTCAGGCGGTAATTTTCATGCACAACCTATTGCAATAGCAGCTGATTACTTATCCATTGCTTTACAGACTATGGGAGAAATGTCTCAGTATCGCGTGAACCAAATGCTAGATCCAAACTTGAGTTGTGGAATTCCTGCTTTTGGCGTAAAAGAACCTGGGTTGAACTCTGGCTTAATGATTGTTCAATACACCGATGCTGCCCTTGTTTCACAGAATAAAACGCTAACCTACCCTGCCACTTCTACTTCTATTCCTGTATCAGCGAATCAAGAAGATTTTGTTAGTATGGCACCTACTGCTTGTAGTAAGCTGCATACGATAGTGTGGAATACATCTCGGATCATTGGAATTGAACTATTAACAGCTTTTCAGTGCTTAGAGTTTCGGGATCGGAATAAAATGGGCACAACTGCAAAGAAAATTTATGAGTTGGTAGCAGGCCATTTCAAACCTATTCTTGTGGATCGATCCATACACAAAGAAATGGAAGCAATGGGAGACCACATATTGCAAGGGATGTTCCAGGGAATTCTTCCTATTGAAATTATCCTTTAATTACTCAGTTAGAGTACTTTTGATGTGTTGTGACTGGTATTGTTTTTTTGCAAATCGATGAGATTCATCCCGTATTTGTTGAAACAACCGAAGTACCTCTGATCTTTCTTTATCCAACCGAATGGGTTGGGAGTTGTTTTCGGTGAACACAAGCTCTTCTTTTTTGGCCAGTGATAGTACGGGGAGCTGAATAGCGTTTTCTTGTAGAACATTTGAGACAGCATGCAATTGACCTATTCCACCATCAATCAAAAACAAGTCTGGCAAAGTGCCAAAATCTTCATCATCGTGTTGAATCCTTCTTTGAATTACTTCTCGAAGAGAACCGGTATCGTCTGGTAAGGCAGCGAGTCTTACTTTAAAGTATCGATAATATTTTTTGGCCGGCTTCCCATTGATAAACACTACCATTGAACCAATTGTATGTGTTCCTTGCATGTGAGAAATATCGTAACCCTCTATTCGATAGGGAATCGATGGCAACTGGAATCTTTTCTGTACAGCAATCAACAATGGATTCAATGTTTCAAAATAGTGAGGAAATTTTGTTTGAAAATGTTTCTTTGCATTCTCTAAACAAAAATCGATGAGTTGTTTTTTTACTCCTCTTTTTGGGTTCTTTATCTCCAGAGAAGATCCAGGAAACTTCGATTGTATCTGTTTTTTTATATCCACAAGAGTGGGACATTCTATATTGATAAGGATTTCTCTTGGAGGGGAAAAGTAGCTTAAGTCTAAGTAGTATTGAAGTAGAAAACTCTGCAAAATACCTTCTTCATCTTCGTCAAATGTTTGGTAGTAGTAAAAATGATCTTCATATATTACTTTTCCTTCTCTTACTTTCATTACATCAATAACGGCCTTATCATGAAGGGAAAATATTGCCAATAGATCGCCATTAAAATCTGGATTGGTGATAACCCTTTGTTTTTCCTGAATAGCATCAATGGACTGAATTTGATCTCGCAAAAGAGCGGCATATTCATATTTTTGTTCTTTGGCTGCTAGTACCATGTTTTCCTTCAATTGGGATTGAATTGTGTGGACATTGTTTTTTAGAAATTGAATGGCCAATTGTACTTGTTTCTTGTACTCATCTTCGGTAATATTCCCATTGCAGCACCCGGGGCATTGATTCATGTAATATCGGAGACAAGGCTTCTGATCGTTTTTTCGCAATGTCTTCTTGCAGTTTCGGAGGTGGAACGTTTTTAAAATTAACCGATGTAAAAAGGATGCTTTCTTTGCACTCGTAAAAGGACCGAAATAGATTCCATCATCCTTTCGAATTCTCATTGCTTTTAAAAATGACGGGAACGGATGGTTCGTAAACATTAAGTACTGGTATCCTTTTGCATCCTTCAATGCCCGATTGTATTCGGGCAAAAGACGTTTGATAAAATTGCACTCTAAAACCAAGGCCTCGTACGCTGATTTTGTAGCAATGTATTCAATGGTAGATACATGTTCCATTAAATCACGTATACGATGGTTTCTTTTTTGGTGGTAAAAATACGAACTCACTCTTTTTTTCAAAGACGTTGCTTTTCCAACATATAACACTTCTTCGTTTTGATTTCGCATAATGTATATGCCCGGTGAATCCGGGAATGAACGAACTTGATCTAGCAGAAGATCCCATTTTGGGTTTTTTTGGTTGGATTGCTTATCGTTTTGCATTTCTTACGATGTATTGTAACATTTTTTCTGTTAAATTCTGTTACTATTAGTAGCAGATCAATTGTATGGGGTGTTATTTTGAGAAAGACGATCATTTTGTTCATTGCGGTATGCAGTATAGTCATGTCTGGGTTTGCACCTACCTTTGCAATAGAGGGTCAAAAAGAGTGTACTATAGATGTTTATTCTCATCTTGATGTGGAATTGTTTCATACCGTTGCCTTTTTATCTTCCATTGAGCAGTATTCAAATTGTCAGTTATTGACGAGTGTTTTTCTATACAAAGCCAAAGAGTTTTTTACACCTTGGAAGGATCATTTGGTTGTTCAACAATACAATGAACTAAAAGAAGAAGATCTTATTGATCTTGTTTACCAGATTCTTTTGCAGGGCGAATCATGGGAAGATATGGAACCAGAGCTTTATGTCAAGGATAGCGATAGAGAGAAAGTAGCATACTTTTTAGAGACTATGCGCTCTTTTGCAGAAGAGTCTAACTTTGATCAATTTATGACCAAAATGAAATACCCCTACTCACAAATAGTTTCTTCGTTTCGACTCACTAGCCATATTCAAGAAGAACTTGCTACGGCAGAAGTTTTTTTTGGCTATAGTTTCCGCAAAGTTCATGTGTTGCTTTGTCCAACGCGATTGTATACCATGAATACTTTTGTTACTGTGGATCCTGATTCCCAACAAAAAGATCTGTTTATTCTTGCATCACTAACGGATGTACAGAATGGATATTTGCAGTTTGGTACAAAGGATTTGTTTAGTGATCTTATTGCAGAGACAGTTCCTATATATCTTTTTCGGCATGCGATTCATTATTATGGTTTAAAAATGGATCAATTTGCAGAACAAACCAACCAACCCTTTGTTACACAGCTTTGTGAAGCTCTTAGAATAGCTGTTTATGGTACCGTTTATACGGAAATGCCCATTGAGGATTATCTTCATCTATGTAACCAAAAAGGAGATACCTTTGTTTCCCCCATTTACTCTCTTATTGATCAAGAGTATACTACAGCTAGAGAAGAGTATACCCATTTCATATCGTATACCCCTCAATTTTATCAGTCAATGATAGCTCTTTATAATGGAGGTGATGTATGAGAATTGCTGTTTTAACCTCTGGAGGAGATGCTCCAGGAATGAATGCTGCAATTCGAGCTGTAACCAGAACGGCTATCTACAAAGGCCTGGAAGTGATGGGTGTTAAAAAAGGATATGCCGGCCTAATGGATGGTGAGTTTCAAAAAATGTGCTCCCGCGATGTAGGTAGTATTCTTTCACTGGGTGGAACCATATTACTAACTGCAAGAGCCCCAGAATTTGAAACGGAAGAAGGTATTAATAGGGCACTTGCTTCGCTGGAAAAATATCAAATTGATGCTCTAGTCATTATTGGTGGAAATGGAACTCAAAAGGGCTCCTATGCTCTTCACAAAAGGGGTTTTCCTGTAGTTGGTATTGCATCAACAATTGACAATGATGTATATGGCACTCACAGCACTATCGGTTTTGATACTGCACTGAACAATGCAGTAGGAGCAATTGATAAAATACGAGACACTGCCACTAGTCATCAACGAGTATTTGTTGTTGAATTAATGGGAAGAGACAGAGGAATCCTTGCTTTGAATTGTGGTATTGCCGTAGGGGCTGATTGTATTGTTATTCCTGAAAAATCCTTTAATATTAATCAAATTTCGGAAAGGATTAAGGGCAACTTTGAATTGGGCAAAAAGCATTTTATTGTTGTTCTTGCAGAAGGTGCTGCAAAGGCTGAAAAGTTTGCAGATGCCTTGCACCTTGTTTCTGGTATCCATGCAAGTATAAGTGTTTTGGGATATTTGCAAAGAGGTGGTAATCCTACTTTTCAAGACCGATTTTTGGCAACCAATTTTGGAGTGAATGCTATTGACCTAGTGGAAAAGAAGAAGTTTGGGTATGTGGTGGGAATTCAAAACACTCATGTTATCCATATACCTATGGAAGATGTTGCTACTAATATCAAGCCAATTGATGAAACACTGTTTGAATTACAGAAATATCTTTGTATTTAACTTGTTTTTGATGGATCGTTAAAATCTTTTTTCCTAACACAGACCATCCATTAAGGGGTAGTTTTATCTGGCAACAATATGAGTTTCTCAAAGTTGTCTAAAGAAATAGAAACAGATGTTTTGTGGAGTATTTTACCAGTCATATCTGATACAGGAAAAGGTTTCATAAATAGTACTTCTCGCTGCATTATCTTCAAATCCAACGTATTGTTTTGTTGATCTTCGTAGTATATGTGGGTTTTATCAGGATCTGGAATAAAATTCTTTTTCATTTTTTCCAGGGATGGTTTCCATTGAGAAACCCTCCAAGGATTCTCAATATATTCAAGATAGGAATGGTCATGAACATTCTCATTAAGAGATGATTCTCCTGAAGGATAAAATCCTTCAATACGAAGAGAAACTTCCTGTGCATAGCTACTTGAAAACTTCTTCATGCGGTACCGATTCTGAGTGAACCATCCTTGGGCAGTAGAGTAGCTGGAATCTAGTTCGGCTACAAGAAATAGATCACTATTTTCTTGGAAACCCAATACAATCATTCCCGCACTTCCATCGTAAATTCTTTTCTTTGCAATCCATTCATAGGAAAGATCAGGATATTGATTGAACAAGTGGATGTGATCCGTTTTGCCGTTGAAGTAAATTTGTATAAAGTCAGCATCATAAGAACTTCTAGGATGGTTTTCTAAAAGAATATTTTCACCGCTTGAGAACATTTTGTTTTGAAAATCTGGATAAAAACCTGGAACTGCATAGCAGTTTTTTGTACCATCAACTGCATGAAATGTTCCCACAAAACCATTATGTGTGGCAAAGTGGACCGAGATTGTATTTTGATCCACCGATACATTGGGAATAACGCTACAAATAGAATGGGGTGAATGACTGCTTTTTCGATTGGTGGGGATGTGAAGCAAAGAAGTTTTTTGCAGAGTAATATGAGAGGGTTCTGTTTCAACAAAATCTAGAATGATTCCATATTCGCTACTATTCATATTATACGACCCAACCATAAGAATGTGGTTGGAGATGACACACATGTTTTGTATGGAAATACCACTGCCCGAAAAGGTAAGAACATCTTGCAAGGAAGAATCTTGTATTCGGTTTTTATCAACAAGTAAAAAGTGTAGTTGGTTCTGAGGGTTATTGCCAAAGGTAGTTGTTTCAAAAACAAGGTATAGTGAGTGTTCGGTCGGAAACCAGAAAAGAATGTCACTAGTAAGATTTTGATCTATTGGAGGATTGTAAGCAACTGATTCAAGAATAGCTCCGGTACTATCTGAAATGAAAGCTACGAGTTGATCAGAACCATCCCCCCCAACAATGGCAGCATGGATTGTTTGATCTACGTTGTCAACACGGGATGCTATGGATACGGTTTTTGTAAAGTGAAGCGTTTCATCGGTCTCTAGTTTGAACTGCCTATAAGAATGTGAGGGCGTGCATGATAAAAAGCTAACACAGAAAAGAATGGGTATGAAATAGACTATATACGGAAAGATATGTTTTCTATATCGGTTGGCTTTCTTCATGATAACTCCCTAAACAAAGGATTGTTGATTTCGGTTCCGAATGGAAGTGATTCCAAAGTTTCACCACGGAAATAAATGTGAAAGGATCGGAAACCAGTATTCTCCGAAAGTGTTAGAATGAGCTGCTCCAAAAAATTTTCTTCTTGTTGAGCATTCAGAAATTCGCTCATCTCCATATCAAGATCAATCATGAGAGAATTCTCCTCGCCAGGAGTGACAGAAATCAATTTCGTGCCAGAGGGGATATCGGATACTATTCCCATATCTCGTTCATCCGAAGAGGGGCCTTTTAAAAGATTCTGAAGAATATCTTCAGGCGTAAAGGATGTGTCCTGTTTGGAGGATCGAAAAACTGGTAGCAAATAGTGGTTTTGATCTTTTTTTAGCACATAATACAAAATAGATGCGTTCTCTATTTCGAAACCATGCCAACGTTGATAAGGTTCTAATGAAGAGGTATGACCCCCAAGAGTAGAAACGTTTGTCCCATCAACTTGAATGCGAACGTTTTGGATTTCAGGGAGCTCTGTTAATGACAAGGTAATTGAGTTTACCAAAGCTAGCTCAGCATTCGCTCCATAACGGAATCTTTGAAACTCAGGAGTAAGATCTAAAAAAAGACTTCCATCTTCTATCAAAATGCTGTTTATGGATACTTCTTCTGGGAAAAAACTTGTAATATCTTCAACATCTCGATACCGAATCATGAGTTGGTTTACAATGCTTGCCACTGTATCATTGATTTCTGATGAGGCAGGTATTTCAACTTTTGTTAACAGAAACATGTTCGTGGGAAGATGGTAATAGTACATTCGAACATACTGTCCTTTAGGCAACTGACTTGCTAACCGAATCAATGGTTCTGAGAGCGAAATATATTGTTTAAATGTGGGATCTTTTTTCCCCTGGACAGACAGTTGTACTTTTTGAATGGAATCCAGTTCGGTTAAAGTATTTACGATAGAGTACACTGCTGCTGCTTCTTGAGAAACGGAGGAGATGGATTTGGAAATCATGTCTTCTTCTAGTACAAGACTGCAAATACCCTCCTTTAAAGAGACATTCGATATGGATCCATGAACTGGTATGAAAGACTGTAAATTACCCTCTTTTGGAGGTTTTGAGAGTTCTTCTAATAAAATTTTAACAATTTTTTCTGTTTGTCCCGATAGTGAAACTTTTCGATTTACAGGGACTAACTCGTCTTTTTCTGAGTCATAAAAATACAATTTTGCAGTGGAAATGGTAAGGTCATGACGATGCTGGTAAAAATAGTACCCTGCCATGACAAGAAAGCAAAGAGTGATGACAACAAATAGTATGCCTTGCTGTTTTTTTTTATGCTGCAGTGAATGAATGATGTATCCGTTTTTTTTTCTCATGACTCAAATTGATAACCAAAATATTGAGAAAGTAAAGAAAAATCTTTTCCATTGACACTATATGTAGGATATTCCAAGGGAACCATGTCCATAGGATCATAAGGAATGGTTACAACGTCTGGGTGTATAATAGATAGCGTAGTGTAGGTGGATATTTGAAGGATTTCTTGTAAGTTTTCTTTCACAATCAAGGCAGGAATATCCTTTGGGGTATGATAGGTATCCCATACGTTTTTTCCACTTCTCCAAAAGAAAACACAAGGAACATTGTTTTGGTGAAAAAAGTATTGATCAGACCCACTCCATAAACCCCCAGTAATGAACTCTAATGGAATGTTTAATACAGAAGATGCTTCCTGAATACTGTTGCAAAGATCGGGATAAAATCTAGCATCCGTCCCTGCTATTAAAGGAGTATCTCCAACTCCAACCATATCTAGGTTAATGACGCCAACTATTTGATCAAGGGGAAACAGAGGGTTGTTTACATACCATTTAGAACCGATCAATCCCTCTTCTTCTCCACTGAATGCAATAAAAACAATATGCATGTCGGTTGTAAAGAGTTGGTCTTGTAACGTTCTGGCTATTTCTATCATGACTGACACACCAGAAGCATTGTCATTGGCACCGAGATAATAGTCTTTGTTGATAGAATCTTGTCCAAGGTGGTCGTAATGAGCAGTGATGAGAAAGGATTCCAGAGTGGGGTTTCGCGAAGGGATGAAACCAATTACGTTGGAAGTCGTTCGAGCTTCCTTTTTCACAGTAATGTCTATTTCAATGGATTCATGGATTGCAAATGAAAATGGCTTTCTGCTCGATTCAATCGTGTCAATAATTGTTTTTGTTGAATGTGAGTATGATTCCAGAATGGTATCTCCTGCGTCAAGAGATAAAAAGCCGCTCAATATGGAGGGTATGGTACCAGGATCGTATACTTCTTTTTTCTCCCAATTTACATCGATTGATTCGGCATTACGATTGATTATGAGGATTGCTTTAGCCCCTTTTTTTTTGGCTGTTCCAATTTTGTGTTGGATGTTGGAATAATCATAGGGTAGTGCAGATAAAAAAGAAGGCTTTCCGCTTAAAACAATCACTACCTTGTCTTGAACATCCATATCTTGATAGTCGTTATACCCTGTCGTTGCAATGCCAAAACCAGCAAAAACACCCTCAGAAATATGCGAACCGGAGTCACTTTTGAGATAGGGATAAAACTCGTTACGATAGAGAAACTCTTTGGCAGGATTTCCATGAAAGATACATCTTGTTGGATTCTCAATTTGAACAAAGGGAACAGAAAAGGTTTGGAGATAACTCCCTGGTTCATCCATTTGGCAAGGTTGCAAAGAAAGGCCATTCATGTATTGGGTAATCCACTCTGCAGAATGTTCACACTCGATCGTTCCTGATTGTCTTCCAGCAAAGTCGTGGGAACAAAGAGCTTGAATTGTAGAAAGAGCATTGTCGGCAGAGGTTTGTGAGCTGATGTACTTGTAATAAGCCGATCTTTGTGCTTCTAAAGGAGGTTGAGAGGAGCCTGTGGGAGAAGACAGATGGAGTGGAGAAAAAAGCTGGAAAACAATAAGAATTGTTGATAATAATTTCATGATTTTACAATTGATCGATTTGATCTTTTTTGAATTGTTCCATCTGATTCAATATGGCTTGATAGGACTCATGGATGTACTCTCGGCGCTTAACTTGTTCTTCGTCTTGTTGTTTAATCAGATTTCGAAAAGTCTTGTGTAAGTTTTGGAGAAGCCTAATACATTCTTTTTTGGTTTTTTCTTTTAGTTCCTGCGATTTTTGATGAGCGAGTTGGACAACTTCTTCTTTGTTTACCAGTTCTTTTTGATGATTCTTTGTATCCTCAATGATACTGGCAGCTTCTTGTCTGGCTGAATCTAAAATGTCGGAACGTTCTAAAAGTATCGTTTGCCCCCTTTTGATTTCGTGTGGATAGTTTTTTCGGATGGACGTTACAATTTCTTCTAAAATCTCCTTGTTAACAATGACTGTCCCCGTTAAGGGAACATTTTTTGCATTTTCAAGAATGGAAACAAGCTGGTCTAAGGTATCAATAATGCTCATATTATCTCCTTTTTTCTAGGTACTCAGCAACAATATCGGGAACAAATACGCGAATATTTCCTTGAAAATGAATCATTTCTTTCACCATAGAGGAGCTTAGGTTTGCATGTTGCATGTTGCTCATAAAAAAGAGCACTTCAAAGTTGGGGTAAATCTGTTTGTTGGTGATGGCCATCTGAAATTCATTTTCAAAATCAGAAAGAACTCGTAAGCCACGTATACAAACAGGAATGTCGTTGCATTTCATGAAATCAACCAAAAGACCGGTACAAACTTCAACATGAATACGCGGATTTCCATGAAAGTATTTTTGTAACAGGTCTACTCTCTCTTCGATTGAAAGAAAAGGGGTTTTTTTTCGGTTTTCTGCAACTAGTATGGTAAGGTTTTGAAAATATCGTAGTGATCGTTGTACAATATCGATGTGCCCAAAGGTTAGGGGGTCAAAACTACCGGGATATACAGCTTTTTTATTGCTGCACTCTTCGAATGATAGAGAGTTTGGTTCTTCCATAATGTCGTTCCTCACAATCTAAATCTAATGCTTTTGACATAGTTTGTATTTCATTTCGCTTCGTATGTTCAAGGATAATTGTACTATAGGGATTCATTTTTTTCGAGATTTTTTGCAACAGAAATAAATACTGATCGGTAGAATAGTTATAGGGGGGATCTAAAAAAATAAAATGAAAAGAATCAATCTTGCGATGGGTAAGATAATACTCAGCTGTTTCTCGAAAAAGGAGGAATTGATCGTCAGGGAAGTTCGCTTGGGACAGATTTTTTTGGATGATTCGTAGACATGTAGGATTCTTTTCTACAAAATATACTTTTTTTGCTCCTTCGCTGATTGCATTGATTCCAATAGCTCCTGTTCCTGCAAACAAATCCAAAAAAAAACAGTCCGGAATCTCTTGTCGCAAGATATTAAAAAGAGCTTCTCGGACTTTGTTTGATGTAGGTCTTAAAGGAAGATGCGCGGGAGAAACAAGTGTTTTCCCGCGCCTGTTCCCAGAAATAATTTTCATTACTCGTTAATTAATTCCTCAACTGCTTCCCATAAGTGATCCATTAAGGCAAGGGTAAAACCAGTGTGCTCGTAACGGATTTTTCCATTTTTATCAATAAGGTAGGTTACGGGAATGGCTTGAATACCATAGAAATTCTTTACTTTGGAGTCTAAATCCCAAGGAATTGGGTAGGAGACATTAAGAAATTCAACATCTTTGAGGATTTGGGGTTCAAGAGCTTTGGTGGAATCAATTGTGATTACTAAACACTCCAAACCTTGATCCTTGTATTCTTGGTAAATTTCTTCAAGATGAGGCATTTCTTCTTTGCATGGTTCGCACCAAGTAGCCCAAAAGTCGACAAGAATTAATTTGACATCGGGATTGTCAATAAGAGCCTGTAAAGCAACTTCTTCAACGATATCTAGGTCGGGATTGGGATTTGCAACGATGGGAAGTGTCCAATCGCCAGCATCTCTAGCTTCTTCTGGAGAAATAATTCCTCCACCGCTACCACCGTCTTTGATAACTTGACCGCCATTGTCAGAAGTATTATCATTACAGCCAGTCATAAAAGAACTAAGACCGATTACCATCAAAAACATTACTACAATCGATACAATTTTTTTCATCAAATTACCCCCTATGGTAAAGTATTCTTCCATTCTACAAATTCCTATCATTTTGGCAATGTAAAAAATGACACTTATAGCCTATTTTGAATGCAAATTTCTCGCAGGGCATTTAATCCTATAAAGAAATGCTTCATCATTAGCCCAATATAATACATGCCTTTTTCTGTTGTGTAGTAGCGAGTTTTATTTTTGCCAATGATGGAGCTTATTTGTAGCAGCAGTAACTCGGTAGAAACAGCCTTTTGATATCGTTTTTCCAGCTCTACAAGGTCCAGTTTCATACCAAAAAGTTGTGTGAGCATAAAATAACGAGCCGCTTCTTTTTTTGTAGCTTTTTTTTGCATGACAATGGATACATGATTTTTTTCTACTTGTTCAATGTAGTTGGTAGGGTGAAATGTGTTGACCAAAAATGTATCTTTTAAGAATCCTACCGAACCAGCCCCAATGCCGATATACTCAGGGTGATTAATAATATATTCGTCAATTTTTTGATCTCCTTTTGAGAAGCACCAGCATGTAGATGGTTGAAAATCTTTTTTCATTTCTTCTTGCAGAAGATGGTAAAAAGAAGATTCGCGTTTTGAATCAATCGCTTGAAATTGTCTTTCCATGGCACTTTTTTTATGGGGAGACGGCATTAAGGGATAAAAAGTAGCCTGGTTTACTCCACACTTTTTAACCATCTGTATATCATGATAAAAATCTTCCAGTGATTGACTGGGAAAATTGAAAATGAAATCGAGATTGATGGTTGGAAAATGATGATGAGCTCTTTCTATGGAGTGTAATGCTTCTAGGGAAGTATGAGAGCGTCTCCCCATAGCAATTAACAATTCATCTTTAAAACTTTGTACCCCAATGGATAAGCGTTGAATACCAATATGCTGGAGTTCTGTTACGGTATTGGCAGATAAATCACTGGGGTTTGCTTCTATTGAGATTTCTTTAATAGAAAACATGTTCTGGATATCTTTTATACAGGAGCTTAGCAAAGACAAATTGATTGTGGGTGTTCCTCCTCCAAAATATACTTCTTGGAAGTCAAATCCAAGATCTTTATAATAGTGCAATTCTTTTTGAAGAGATTGAAAATATTGTATGGCTATTTCTTCTTTGTAAAGGTACCGGTTAAATGAACAGTATGGACACAATTTTTTACAAAAAGGAATATGGATATAAAGCGATGGTTTTGAGGATTTGTCATACTGCAATACTGTAGGGTCAAAACCGGGGGTCAATTGTAAAAATTTTCTTCCTTCTTGTGATACAATTTTTTCTATACTGTTTGCTAGGAGTCGGTTCATTTTGCTTCCTTAAAAAAAAGAATAAAAGTAGTGTAACAAATCTTGATTTAAATTGTACTAAATACAGAAAGATGGTTAAACGTGATAGAAATTGACAGGGAACTATTACAACAAGCTAAAGATGGTGATAGAATGGCACAAGCTGAAGTATTTAAGTACTACAAAGATTATATTTTTCGATCTGCCTTTTTCATGTTGCGAAATGAAGATGAGGCAGATGATATTGTAGAGAACGTTTTCATCAAAGTTTTTTCAAATTTTTCTTCATTTGACATGACAAGATCCTTTCATCCTTGGTTATCAAGAATTGTTTTGAATGAAACTAGAACCTATATTAAGAAAAATCGACGTGCCTATACCAATCAAGATTTTGCTCTAGACAATATACCATCACGCTCAACAGAAAACAGAGAAAAAGCACAACAAATCCAAAGGTATATGAAAGAGCTCAATGCAAAGGATCGGGAGATTATATCCATGCGCTATTTCCAAGAGCTAACTATTGAGGAGATTGCTCGAGCTGTAAACATATCTGTTGCAAATGCTAAGGTGAGAATTCATAGGGCCACAAAAAAATTAAAGCAAATCATTGAAACGAAGGAAGAAAACTAATGGATCAAGATAAAAAGTTAATCCAATCCTTTTTAAACTCTACAATCCCCTCCCATGTAGTAGAAGACACCAAGTTTCTTTCTATTATGGAGAAAGTAGAATCCCATCAGAAATCTCGTAGAATGGCAACTATGACCAGGCGTTTTGCTGTTCCTGTTACGCTTGCTTTGCTTATTTTTATTACTTCCTTCTTCCCTGTTTTTGGAAATGAAAAGGGTTCTCTTATTGATGTGTATAACAGCTACAAATTAAACCGAAGTTTGGATGCCTTTAAAACCACAGCCATTGCAGCACCGCACGATCAATCTATTGCACCTCACTTGATTTCTTCCTTGTTGGAGCAGAAATATGGTATTGATCCTGTAGAATTTCTGGAAACTCGGTTCATCTACAATATTCCTCCATTTGACGCTGTTTTTTTGCTTTTGGTATCGAAAGAGGCAAATATACCTGTACAAAATCTTGTACAAATGAGGAAGAACAGGCTTGATTGGGGAGTGATCTCCCGCCATACCAATGTAACCCCCTACCAATGTATTCAGTTTCTTCAGGATTTCCAATCAGCCTATCAGACTACTCCAAAGGAAGGTTTTCTTCTACAAGGAAGAGTCCGTCAGATTGTATTTGAGAATTCCAGTTTTTTTATTGAAAGATTCCCTTATCCAATATATGTACGGGGAGAAACTGCATTGCTGGATACTATTCAAATTGGAAGTCCTGTTGCTATCAAAATCATGTACAATTACACAGAATATAGATACGAGCTTCTTTTCATAGAAGTTAAACCATTGCGACCCAATGGACCAATCTCATTTACGGGGTATCTTATTGCATTGAACCAAGATCATTTGGTTTTGGGAGCAAAAGATGGAAGGAGAATTGTACTCAAGATACCTCCTCATTTTTCTCATGTTTTAATGATGGATTCTAACGTTACAACAGGCAGCCTTATTTCTATTTTGTCTTTTACAGATCGCAATGGTAACCGTCAAATGATTGATTACTCCATTCTTTCTTCTTCCGATGAAACAATAAATAGTAAAAACCCAGGTTCTTATCCGCATGATGTTTCTCAAAAACAAACATTTGATGATCGTCAGAACGCTACTACCAATGAAAAAGAGGAACATCGGGAAAAAGAACTAAGCTCTGAAGAGTTAAAAAACGAAATCAAAAAAACCGAGGAAGTTCTTCGAAATAAAATTCATGAATTAAAGCAAAGAACACAGAGATTAAAGCCATAACATAAGAACATATCCTACTTGGAGGATTGAGAGATGTTTCGAGCTTCTTTCATTTTCGATTCCAGCATTTGAATGTCCTCTTTACACATGAGGGGAGTTGAGGCTCTTTGTGATTGGATAACCAATTCATATATAGCTTCTAGTTGTTCTTTCAATTCCTTGTATAGATGCGGGAATTTTGTATTAGCATTGACATACAAGTCTTGTTGAGAATCATATGAATATACATCAATCCATTGAATGGCTCTCCCAGATGCTTGCATTCGTTCTTTTCCTTCAAAATTCGATGCGGTGTATCGTAGAATAATTTCTGGAAAAGCTTTTGGAGGACTGGATAAGTACTCCATTTGGAAATGCAAATCCCATGAACCACTGATAGAAAACAAAGAATGATCAATTGTGCCATCGAGTTCTGTCGGATGGAAATTAAAAATTTTGATAAGATCTGGTTTATGATTTCCCTTTGCTATTGTATCTGGGGTAACTTGATCATTTTGTTTTGTTGAAACTAGCAAATAGGTGTGCTCGGGATCATGCAGTTCTCCAAGAAAAACCAAATGGTCAAACAAATAATACTCATCATTTTCGCTTGTTTGACCTCCTAGAAACTCGTCATTGTGGATGATATGAAAAGTGCTCGCTTGATACAGGGATAAGTGGTTGTTTTCTGCAAACATGTACTCGTTATCATTCTCCAAAGGAATCCATGAGTACATTCTAAAAAACGGAAATGAGGTTGTTTGATCTACTGCTACAGAGTCTTGGATAGTGAAAGGGTGAACACCTTCCGCAATCATGTTAGTTTTTTCACCATCCCATGAATACAGAGTGCTATTTTGACTAAAATACAAGGAGTTGGATGCGTCTGACCAGGTGAATCCAAACAGCCAGTCTTCGTAACTTTCTGGACCAATGCTGTTCCATATAGTTCTAATTGCGGAGCCCTCACTCCACCAGAAAAGAGTTTTTTGTGGAACGACTGTTTGAACACTTTCCAATTCTTGAAAGTAGGGTGTATAAGGGTCGGTATTTGTTGACCCAAAGAATCTGCCTAGTTTTTTGTCATATTGATTGATCTGAGAATAGTAAGACCAAGGATTTTCACTAGGCAGTTTTTGTCCTGTTGCAGCATCTATCACAAAGGGATTTTCGTGCAAAGGAGAAACCACAATTCGTTCTCCTTCTTCAACAAAAAACAACTGATCTTTTCTATCTTTTCTTGGCGTGTAGATTGTTAACTCAGAAAGATATTGAACCGAGTCTTTTTCCAGGTCTAAATAGCAAATATGAAAGGTTGTATTTGTTTTTTGAGAACTAGGATGTATTTGGTCTTTTCGACGTAGGAAGTACAAGCGATGCTGTTTCACAGAATAGTAGGGGAAATCATCATTTTCTTCGGTTAATGCTTGCACATTTCCACTTTGGGGATGGAATACTCGAATTCCATAACCATCAGGGTTTGCAAAGAAGACCATAGAAGAGCGAAAGTCCTCGGGGGGGAAAATGGATTCTTTGGGCAAAAAAGAGCAGCTTGTAACAAAAAAGGAGCAACATAAGAAAAGAATTGCTCCCGTATAGAAAAAAGGTCGAACAAAAAAAGACGCCTTGTATTGTATAATATTTTTCATAAGTGTATTATACTTAGAATAGAGAAAGGGTAAAAACATGACAAAAAAATATATCGTTACCGCCATTGTTTTTGTTTTTTGTGTGTCTTTGGGATTTCATTCTAGTGTCGCTCAAGACAATAAGGTAGTTCATGAATATTCAGCTCTTGAATACACGTCATGGATTCCCTTTGAAAAGAATGTAGCAATGGAGATATTCACTGCTACATGGTGCGGTTGGTGTTACAAATCGTATGATCTGTTTGATGCTTTACAGGAAAAATATGGTGACAAAATAGTAACAAATATTCGATATCATTGTCAAGACGAAATATCGATGGAAACAATCAATGATCGTATCTACTACTACGGAGTTACTGGATTTCCTACTGTTATCGCCAATGGAACCACGAAGCAAACAGGGGTATCAGAGGATTGGTTTGAAAAATTTTCTAAAGCCATTGAAAATGAGCTAAGTGAACCATCTGATTTGGCCATTCATTCCAATATTACGGTTCGAAATCAAATGATTTATTTCGATGTCTTTCTGCATTCCCCTGATCGCCAAATTGAGGGAAACTTTATGGGACTTACCATGGTAAGTGGTATGACTATTAAAGACTCTGTTCACGATTATGTGGCGGAAAGTATATTTCCTTCTTTTGACGGACTTCATATGGTACTACAACCACAAAAGATATATCATTTACGCTTTTCTTTGCCCATCCAAGAAAACATCGAATCGAAGTATTACAGCACTTTATGTATGTTTCAAAATGAAGCTACTAAAGAAGTATATAATTCTCAATTCTACTCACTTTATTCCCAAGTAATAACAAGTACAAACCCAACCCCTTTTGAGATTGAAGTAGACCGAGATCATCAGTTTGAGTTACAGTTTCAAGATGGGGTTATTATTAAAACGCTTCAATCGGATCAGTTTTACTTTGTTGATAGTGATGGAAATGTAGTGGAGGCTGAGTGGTCTTACAATGCTACCTTAAAAACGGTAACTATAGCCCCTTTATTGCTTTTGAAACCTACCATGCAATATATTCTTGTTGTGAAGGGAGGACCTGAATCCTTCAAATCAGTGAACCAACAACATTTGTATCGAGATTTTTTTATCCCGTTTCAAACATCTTCTGAGCCTGATCTTGACATGTATTATTCAGCAGATTCATTACAGTTTGACAACGTTTCCATTATTGATGAGCCATATTCGTATGTGTATGTTGAAGAAACGCATGGCAATGAAGTTCGTGTCAGTATTACCCCGGATGCTCGATGGATTCAGTGTAGCCCTGAAGAAGTCCTACATTCTCAAGTCCAGATTCGTGTGCAGCTAAATCCTTTGTTTATGGTCAATGGAAAAAATACGGGCACAATTGAGATACGTTCTTTAGCAGGTGTTCATACAATTAAGGTAGAAGCAAATCGTCTGAGTGACAAGTACCCAAGCATACGATTAGATGCTTACCCTCTTATGACAAACCTAAGAGAAATACAACTGTCAGGAAAAACTGATGGTTACAAAGTTTTTGCCAATGGAAAAGAAGTAAACGTAGAAAATAGTGGTGATTTTTCTTTTACTACATCCTTGCGCGAAGGTTTGAATTATGTATTGGTTGAATCCAAAAACATGCGGGGGCATACTTCAACATATCCTGTCTCGATCATTCGCTTGAAACCGTAAGAGGATCTTTGATGATATATTTCGGGATGGTACTTGAAAGATTGCACAGTATTTCATAGGGAATCGTATTTGCCCAGCTTGCAACATCGTTTGCAGTAATCTCTAAAGAACCTTCTTTTCCAATAATAGTAACCTCATCACCTAGATGCACGTCTTTACATTCACTAACATCAATTGTGAATTGATTCATGCAGACATTGCCAACAATAGGACATTTTGTCTGTTTATATAGCACATAGCCCCGGTTAGAAAGAGAGAGAGGAATGCCATCGGCATATCCAATGGGAACAATGGCAATTTTCGTTGGACGTGTTGTCTGAAATGTGCGATTGTAGCTAATATAGGAACCTTTCGGTAAGGATCGAATGACACTAATGTAAGATTCCAGGGATAGAACTGGATTCCAATCGCCTTGATCTTGTGGGAATGGACAAATTCCATACAGAATTAAACCAGGACGTATTGCATTGAAGTGATATTGAGGAAACCGTAAAAATGCAGCACTGTTGCATGTATGAATCAATGGTTCTTGATGAATAAAAGAACTCAGTTCTTTGGAAGAGTGCGCAAAGTTTTCTGTTTGCCATTGGGTATAATCGGAAGATAAATTGCTAGCATCAGAATAATGTGTGCAAATCCCTGCAATTCTTTTTTCAGCATTTCTTGAATGGATATGGTGCATTATTGGAGGAAGTTCTGAAGTAAGGAAACCAATCCTTCCCATTCCTGAGTCAATTTTTAAATGAAATGGTAGGGTACTTAAAGTCTCTTCTTCTAAAAATGCCTCTAGTTCTTTCATGGAACCAATCACAGGAAGGAGGTTGAACCGACCTAAAAATCTCATATGATGCCGTAACAATGCTCCAAAGATTAGGATTGGAGTTTGGATACCCTGTTCTCGAAGACAGATTCCCTCCTCAATTGTGAAGACACCCAGATAGTCAATGCCAAGTGAAGATAAAAAAGAAGAGATAGGAAGGATTCCATGACCATAAGCATTGGATTTAACCATTCCAATAATCTTGGTTTTGTTCGATAGCTTTTGTTTGATAGATTGAAAATTTTCTTTGAGATGTTGTAGATGAACAATGATTCGATTCGAAGGCTCTTTGGATAAGGCTGCTAATTCATGTTCGTCAATCATAGTAAAATTAATCATAGGGAAAAAGTTATTCTAAATCGTGTAATTGTCAAGAAGAAGCAACATTTCATTTAAATACTTGACATTGGAAGGTGTGAAAATATAGTTTCATCATGCTGTTTGTTAGGTTTAACATAGCGTTTCTTATTGTTATTTTATCAGTAGGTATGGTTTTGCCATTTCCAGTACGTCAATCTTTGTGTGTGACGTATGCTTCTTCAGGTTTGCAAATTGTGGAACCATCACCCGGAGAAGTGATATCTGGTTTTATTCCAGTCGTTGTAAAAGCACACGGGTCCAACTTATCCTTGGTTTTAAAAGTGATTGACAAAACAGGGCAAGTGAAAATCTATCCTTTCTCTTATTCCGATCAATTCTACCGCATGAACCTTAACACAAAGAGTCTTCCTAATGGAAGCCATTATCTATATGTCCTTGAGGAAGGATCAAAGCATGTTTTAGATTCTCCCATTTCATCGGTCGTAGTCGATAACACACAACCTTCCTTACAAGCTGGAGTTTCTTCAAAATTGGTTCGAAGTGGAACGACTCTCACCATATTTTTGGATACTTCCAGTGAGTTGGAAAGTGTCAATGCTATGATTGACGATCAAGTTCAGATCGCAATGCAGTACTCTTCTTCAGAAAAGAAATGGCTCACTCAGTTTTTTGTTCCATATACCATGACAGAAGGGACTCATGTTGTAAAAATTGTTTGTCAGGATATCAAAGGCACTATTGTGCAAAGCGAAGTGAGTTTCATGATCTGCAACACAGAACCTTTTTTTACATTTCCTACAGCAGGGTTGTCGGTTTTATCCAATTCTATCGTTCTCAAAGGAACGTTTTATCCGGGCAATGACCTTTATTTATATAGAAAAATGAAAACGGGCTTTCAATTTATTGAAAAGTTAAAAGCTGACCATAAGGGTTATTGGGTTTCTCAACCGGCTTCTTTGGAAAATGGGTTCAACACTTTTTCTGTTCATGCCGAAGAAGCCTTGAATCCAACATGTGTTTTTCCTTCTCAACAAGTTGTTGTTGAATTTTTTCACAAGGGGCTGGTGGTATTGAATTATCACGACATCTGTGAAGATGGAAATGTTTTTTCTCGATCACCCCCTCAGTTTAAAGCTGACATGGAGTACCTGTTGGAGAATGATTTCAATTTTGTTTCACCAACTTTGTATCTGAGTCATGTAGAAGGACGAGCTGATCTGCCTACAAAACCCGTACTCATCACTTTTGATGATGGTTTAAAGGGAGTCTATACACATGCATTTCCAGTTTTACAGGAGCTCGGTGTTTCTGGGTTCTTTTTTCTACTTGTGAGTCGAGTGGGTACAACGGAGCATTATGTGTCGTGGGATGAATGTATTCAGATGCAGTCAAGCAGAGTGTTTAGCATTGAATCTCACACACTCAATTCTCATTACTTCGTGGATGACAAAGCAGGAAGACACGCAGCTTTAATCAGCAGAATGCCTTTGCCAGACGGAACCGTTGAGACTACTGAACAATATACCAAAAGGGTGTCTGAAGACCTTTTGATCTCGAAACAAATTATTGAAGAGAAAACACAAAAAAAAGTTAATTTTTTAGCCATCCCTTTTGGGTATGGAAACAATGATTTGAACAAAATAGTGAGAAATCAAGGTTATAAGGGCACCTTCAATTCGGGAGGAGGAGTAAATACTCTTCCCCTGCAATCCGGTTGGAGTATAAAACGAATCACGATTCGTAAAAATGATGATTTATCCGAGATACTTTTTTAGGAGGACTGAGTGAAGTTATTAGAATACCAAGCAAAAGAAGTGTTTAGAAGTGCTGCTATACGAACGCCAAATGAAGCCATGGTAACGACTCCTCAAGATGCCGTAAAACTGGCTGAAGAGTCTGTTGGTTACCCTTGCGTAATAAAAGCCCAAGTACCAGTAGGTGGACGAGGAAAAGCAGGCGGTGTAAAGGTTGCAAAGAATGCAGAAGACGTTTTGCAAATTGCATCGCAAATATTGGGTATGAGCATCAAGGGATGCGTAGTTGAAAAGATATTGGTATCAGAAGCTGTTACCATACAAAATGAATACTATTTAAGCGTTGTCCTTCATAGGGCTTCCCAAAAACCTATGATCATCATGTCTCCATCTGGAGGAGTTGACATTGAAGAAATCAGCAAAAATCAACCCGATAAGATTTTTAAAGAAGAATACGATTTTATTGTAGGATTTAAAGATTATAGTTTGCGCAAAACGTATCAAAAAATGTTCCAAAACCAGGAAGAGAGAGTTTCTTACAAAGAGTTCAAAGAATTTCTAAACAAAATAGTGAATGTGTATTTTGAAAAAGATGCAACCTTGGTGGAGATTAATCCACTCATTGTCTATAAAAATGAATGTATGGCCTTGGATGCAAAAATTTTGCTTGATGACAATGGATTGGAATTTCACCCGGAGTTTGAAAAATATATTACCTCAAATGCAGAAGAAACCGAGCAGGAAAAGATGGCACGGGAAGCAAATCTAACCTATATTTCACTGGATGGTAATATTGCCTGCATGGTTAACGGTGCTGGCCTGGCCATGGCTACAATGGATACCATTAAGCACTTTGGAGGAAGCCCTGCTAATTTTTTAGATATTGGCGGAAGCTCTCATCCAGAAAAAGTTGTGAATGCTTTGAAAATTATTGCTTCAAACAAAAAAGTAAAAGCCATACTCATCAATATTTTTGGAGGAATTACCAGATGTGATGATATTGCACACGGATTCAAAGAAGGGCTTGAAAGAGTTTCATTCAATTTACCCATTTCTTGCCGCATCATTGGTACCAATGATGAAAAAGCACATTCCATCTTACGTGAAATCAACATTCCTGTAACAACAGATATGGACGAAGCCGTGCAAAATGTTGTGAAACTTGCAAGGGAGGGTTAACCATGAGCATCTTACTAGACGAAAACTCAAACGTGATCGTGCAGGGAATAACCGGCAGAGATGGTTCATTTCATGCTGATCAAATGATTCAATATGGTACAAACGTTGTAGGTGGTGTTACTCCAGGAAAAGGAGGTCAAACCATTCTTGGAGTTCCCATTTTTAACTCCGTCCAAGAGGCTGTAATTGAAAAAAAGGCAGATGTATCTCTTATCTTTGTACCTGCACCATTTGCATCAGATGCTATTGTAGAAGCAGCAGATGCGGGTGTCCGACTAATTGTTTGTATTACAGAGGGAGTCCCTGTAAACCAAATGCTAAAGGTACAGGCATATCTTAAGTCAAAACCAGACGTTAGACTTATCGGTCCCAATTGCCCTGGTTTGATTTCACCTGGAAAATCCAAAGTAGGCATATTGCCGGGTCACATTTTTAAACAAGGAAATGTAGGGGTTGTTTCGAGAAGTGGAACACTCACATATGAAATCGTGTATAGCTTAACTTCTGCTGGTTTTGGTGAATCGACTTGCATTGGTATTGGGGGAGATCCTATTATTGGAACTGATTTCATTGATACTCTTTCCCTGTTCAATGATGATTCCCAAACCGAATCCATCGTCTTGATTGGAGAAATTGGAGGAGATGCAGAAGAGAAAGCAGCTGCCTATATCCGACAGAACATCAAGAAGAAAGTGGTTGCTTTTATTGCTGGTGTTACCGCTCCTCCTGAAAAACGGATGGGCCATGCAGGGGCTATAATTTCCCAAGGAATGGGCACTGCTGAAGGAAAAGTGAAGGCTTTTCACGAAGCAGGAGTGAAGGTAGCATCAATTCCTTCTCAAGTTGCAGACTTACTACGATGAAAGCTACCATAATTGGCGCAGAAAATGGTGGCAAACAAGGTCTTTTTGATATTTTAACCCAGGGAAAAACAGCAAAAAGCAAAGGAAAGCTTCTAGGATCAACCAATGTTCCAGACAAACGAGTTGATAAAATGGCAGTTGCATTCCAGCCAAAGAAAACGACCTACGCTCAATTGCATTTCATTTCCGTATCTCTTGAGCCTGTTTTCCCTTTTGAAGATCTTCGTTCCTCGGATGTATTTGTTTTTGTTATCAAGGCATATTCTCAATATGAAGGAGATGTTGTCAACGTTATCAAAGACTATGAAGATGTCGATATGCTCTTTCGATTAAAAGATATCGAACTATTGGAAAGATACATTGATAGGCACAAAAAAGACCCCAAAGCAAAAAAAGAAGTAGAAGAATGTACGCAGCTGATTCCTTTAATCGAAAACAATCAGTTAGAAGCAACATCACCAATCATCCATTCCGACGTTGTAAAAAATCTTGGACTGCATTCTGTTGTTCCACGAATTGTTGTTTTTAATATTGATGAAAAAAGTATCCATCACCAAGCATCCTTTGAAAAACAATGGCAAGAATCATACGGAAGTGTTCCCTATGCCAACATTTGTATCTCACTTGAAGAAGAGCTTGCCTTGTTAAATGAAGAAGACCAAAAAGAATTGTTCCAAGAATATTCTATTGAAAAACCTGGATTGCATACTTTACTCCATGCTGTTTATGAACATCTAGATTTGCAGACTTTTTTTACTGTGGGCGAGGACGAAGTAAAAGCTTGGACAGTAAAGAAAAATATTACTGCCTTGGAAGCAGCTGGAAAAATCCATACCGATATAAAAAAAGGTTTCATCCGAGCTGAAATTGTTCACTATGAAGATTTCGAAAAAAACCATTTTTCTATGAAAGAGTGTAAAGAGAATGGATGTTTTTTTCTTGAAGGCAAAGACTATATCTTACAAGATGGTGACATAATGCACGTCCGGTTTAATATTTAAGCCATGAGTAGAAAAGATTCTTCCCCAAAGCTGATTTGGAATATAGCAGAATTAGTCGCTCCGTGTAGCGATGATGGAAAACCTTTACGAGGGGAAAAACAAAATGAATTGTTACGAATACCTCAGGCATATGTTGCTATTCAAGATGGGAAAATAATGGATTTTGGACCGATGATATCCTGTCCGACCGACTACGAATTATTTCCCAAGATGGATGTCCACGGTTCATTGGTAATGCCTGGATTTGTGGATCCTCATACACACCTTGTTTTTGCTGGAAATCGAGCAAAAGAGTTTGTTGCTAGATTACAAGGAGAAGATTATCTTTCAATTCTAGCAGCAGGTGGAGGTATTTTAGAAACAGTTCGAGCTGTACGCAAAGCTAGCTTAGAAGAGCTGGTAACAAACACAGAACGCCGCATGAGAGAATGTTTGCACTATGGAACAACTGCTTTTGAGATAAAAAGTGGCTATGGTTTAACGTTGGAAGACGAAGTCAAAATGTTGCGAGCTGCAAAGGTTGCCTCCACAAACATAGGGACTTGTATTTCTAGAACACTTCTTGCTGCTCATGCTGTACCCCCTGAATATAAGGGGAATATTGATGGGTACATACAGTACATGAATCAAACCATTACTCCCTATATTGGCAAGAATGATCTCGCAGATAATATTGATGTTTTTTGCGAAGAAGGAGTTTTCTCAGCTATTCAATCGAAAGAAATCCTGCAGTGTGGTATCCAATATGGATTGCGTCCAAAGCTTCATATCGATGAGTTTAAGTCCATCGGAGGACTCCCTTTGGCTTCCCAGCTGAAAGCAATCTCAGCTGATCACATGATGGTATCGAATCCATCAGAATTTCCTGCATTTTGTGATGCAGGAGGTATAGCTGTGGTTTTACCTGGTACTAGTTTTGGATTGTCACATGGAAAAAAAGATTACAATTATACCAAACGATTGATTCGTGCCAATATCCCTGTTGCAATAGGTACTGATTTGAATCCAGGCACCTGTATGTGCAGCTCTATGCAAATGATGATTGAAATTGCCATTCTTCAAATGGGGCTGACTTTACCTGAAGCAATCAACGCTGCCACTGTAAATGCATCTTTTGCATGTGGATTGGAACACGAAACAGGTCTTATGGAAAAGGGGAAAAGAGCAGACCTACTGGTGCTTTCCACTCCCTCCTTGGAAGACATTCCATATCGATTTGGACTCAATAAGGTTACAAGAGTGTTACTTAATGGAATTGATTTTGTTTGATTGTTCGTGTATTATTTTTGTAAATTCTATTTTTTGTTAAAAATTTATATGGGTTATGATTCAGTTTTGGTGAATTGTAATTCAAGGGGGTTTTTTACGATGAAGCATCGACTGAATAAATTTCTTAGTATTATGTTGTCGTTCATTTTGCTTGGCAGTGTTTTTTCTGTTTTTCAACCGATAAAAACATCTGCTTTAACGAATTTCTTTATGACCGTACAACCTAGAAAAGTTGCCACGAGGGCAACCTATCGATTTAATGTAACCATAGAAAAACGACTTAAGGTACACGAAGCAATTACTTTAGTATGGCCTCCTGGTACCATTATTGATCCTCCAATTCCGGAAGATGAAAAAAAGCGCAAAGAGCGACTTACTCAGATTATTGAGTCTATGTCCATTGGTCTTTCGCCTTGTTCCGCTTGCCAGGGTTTACCTGTGATTGAAGATACCCCAGATGGTGGAATATCTTTGCGGTTCAATACTCATATCGAGTTGAACCCAGAAATTGAAGGATATAGTGATATTGTTGTTACAGTCCCAGATACTTGTGGATTTGTAACCCCACCAAATCCTGCTAAATACCAGTGGAAGTTTTCTACTGGAGCAGAACCTTCTTTTGTTTCTTCGGAACCGTTTGAAATTGTTGAAAGTGCTATTGGTGTCCCCGAAGGAATGCCTGTAGTTGAAGTTCGACCTTCATCTTTCCGAGCCAATGCATCCTATACGATCACTTTTAATGTAGGAAGAGGCGGATGGTTGCGAGAAGGAGATGGAAGAATCCGTGTCAAGTTCCCTGAAGGCACTCAATTTGCTGACGAAGAAATTAAAGAAAAATTCCTTCTTGTCAATGGGAAACCAATCACCAATTCTCCACTTGCAGTACGGAACCAGCTTACTTTTATTACTCCCATTGAAATTCCAGATAGCGGTCGCGTTGAGCTATTTATTGACGAAGGTGCTGGTATTATTAATCCACCCAAACCTGGCGAATATGTCCTTGAAGTTTCTACAATTCCAGCAGACAAAGATTGGGTTGCCTCTGCTCCTTACTTAATTGAAAAGGGCGGAGCTTTACTCAAAGTGGTGCCGGCCAAAGTAAACAAACCAGCTCGATATTCCTTCTCTTTTATTCTTGAAGCTGGAAAATCAATTGACGTTGGCAGTAAAATCAATGTTAAATTTCCAGAAGGTACCATCCTCCCATCATCGCTTAATAAAACCAAAATTTTTATTGGCGGAGAACCAATCCGAGACATTTCTGTAAATGGTTTGGAAGTGGTGATTTCTTCTGCTGTAAAATTAGAATCAGAAAGCGCTGTCGATGTTCTGTTTGCAGCAGATGCCGGAATTGTTAATACAACAGAACCAGGAGAAATTAAGTTAGGGTATAAGCTTGAAAGTGAACCTGACTATTTGATGACCACCCCTGTTGAATTAATCGAATCCCGTCTGGATATTTTAGACGTTACCAATGAACCCAAAAATGCATATTCTGTAACTTCTTGGACAATTCAAGGCCTTACAGGCGACAATGGCGCTCTCAAAAAGGGAGATTTCATCGCCATTACATTCCCTGAAAATACCGAGATGCCACAAGAAGTTAATCCAAGCTCTGTTACAATTAATGAAATCCCTTCAGAAAAAGTTACCATTGAGGGAACAACAGCGAGTTTTTATGTGGCACAAGAAGTAAAAGGTGGCATGGAATTTGTTCTACAGACCACTTTTGAATCTGGCTTTCGAAATCCCACCGATGAAAAAGTAGGCTATGTACTAAAAATTACCTCAAACACCGAAGATTTCGTAGCCACTTCTCCAACCTTCTTTACAACTCCAAAGTTACCAGTTTCCACATATGAAATTATGGGTGGAATAAAGGGTGAAAACGGATGGTATTTAGAACCCCCTGTGGTTTCCTTTTCATGTGACGATCCAACAGCTGTAATAAAGCTTTATTGGGATGACAAAGACAATCAAATCATTACTTATGACGGAGGCGCAAAACCCCTTGACATTGGCCAATACGAATCCCGTATTACATACTGGGCAGAGTCTATTACTGGAGTGGAACCACCAAAATCTTTTGTCGTTAAAGTAGACACTGTTTTACCAGAAGTTGTAGTCGAAAAACCTGTAGAACCCAAAACAATTACCACAGAACCAACGATTGAAGTATTAGCACGTACAACATTGATTAAAACTATACGTTTTGGAGTTGATTCACTTGAATACGATTTAATTGCTTTCATTAATAATGAAAAAGTAGAAGTTGATCCTGAAACGGGATACTTTTCTGCTATAATTGATCTAGAGCAAGGTTTAAATAGTATTGATATCCTTGTAAAAGACGAAGCTGGTCATGAGAAATTACTTCAATATGAAGTAATTTACGATACCGAGCCACCTGAAATTAACATTACCTATCCTTTAGAAGGGGATGTTGTTACACAGCGTCGATTCTCAGTAACAGGACAAACAGACCCCACAGCACAACTTACCATTAACGGCGAGTTTGTTTACCTAGAACAAGACGGTACTTTTGCATATGAAGTGACACCTAGAAAAATAGGAAAAATGACATTCGACTTTGTTGCTACAGATCCCGTTGGAAATATTACAGAAAAAACGATCCAAATTACATTTGGTTATGTTATTGAATTAGTGATCGGTAAAAAGACAGCTATAAAGAACGATGAAACCCAAGAGCTAACAATGGCACCCATTATTCAGAATGGACGTACATTGGTTCCTATTGGATTTATTGGACGAGCCCTTGATGCTGATGTTGATTATACACAAGATCCCAACACAAACCTTGTCGATATGGTATGGTTAGAGCTTGATGGCACAAGGGTAGAATTAAGAATTGGTTCGAACATTGCGAAAGTTAATGGAAAAGATGTAACCATGGATGTTGCTTGCCAGATCATTAGTGGGAACACAATGGTCCCTGTCCGATTTGTTTCCGAGAGCCTTGGTGCTGATATTGGCTGGGATGGTGACACGGAAACAATTACGATAACCTATCCAAAATTATAAAAATCTAGTAGGAGGCGGTGTATGAGAAAGAATGTTAAAAAGCTTTTAACCTTGAGTTTTGCTTGCGTGTTCACATTTCTAGTTGTGTTTGCAAATTATCAAGCACCTTACAAGGTATATGCATCAAATGGTGGCGATTTTATACCGTCTCCTTCACCTGTTATCGTGGAGCGTTTTACAGGTGGATGGTGTGGAGCTTGCCCATATGCCTCTGCAGGGATGCATTATGCCGAGATGGTTTTAAACGAAACGGAGGATGTATTCATTCCTCTTGCCTTTCACTATCGTGATTCACTCGCATCTGCTGATACAGAAAAAAGGGCTGACTATTACTCAATAAATTCTTACCCCTCTGTTGTAGTAGGTGGAATTGATTTAATTGTAGGGGTTCCAAATGATGGGCAGTATTTAGACTTTGATCAGTATGTTGCTGCGATTCTTGAATGCCAGAATCAACAACGAATTTTAGCTGATATCCAATTAACGGGTGATTTTGATGACCATGTTTTTCAGGTAAAGGTAAAAGCTAGAGAAGATTTTGGAAAACGTAACATTAACATCATTGCTGTCATCTACCAGGATTGGGTAATAACCGAACAAGCGAATGGCGAATACATGAACCGCTATGTTGTGCAAAAAATGCCCTATGGCGTTACCGGAAAGCCTGTACGATTGAAAGCAGATCAAATCTATGACGAAGAAAGAAAGTTTGTTCTTACCACTAAGGCTGCTGCGCAAAGTGGCATCGTCGTATTTTTGCAAGATCAGGATACAAAAGAAATTGTAGGATCCGCTTTGCACAAGTTTTCCGATGAAAGACCGGCCCTTTTCTACTGGAATATTCCCCAAATGGGACTGCAACAGAAACACACATCTCTTGATATTATGACCTACAAAGTGGACAATACAAGGCGATTAAAAAAACTACTTGTTAGGCTAATGCGTGCAGACGATTACTATACTATTGAATCTGCAAGATTACCCGATAGCATTGCCGATAAGGCAACCATTGAGTTTAGTCCTAGAAAGGGTGAGATTACTGTTCTTTTTGACACTCCCTTTACAGGATCCGGAGATTTGTTTGAACTCTTGGTGAATTTCAAAAAAGATACAGGCGATAGTGGGGTGATTTTTAAAATCATTCAGTTTTCTGCTTCTGACGACCAAGGAGAAATCGTTCCCTTCGAGTTAATTGATTTATCCTTTTTCAGTGGTCTTAAAGTGGTCCCCAATATGTACGACCTGGATAAAAACGGTACAGTAGATGATAGTGATGTGGTTCTTTTAGGCAAATCTTTTGGAACTATGCGCGGAGATAAGGGTTTCATGAAAGAAGCTGATTTCAATGATGACAGGAGAATCGACCTTTACGACATCAACCATTTGATGTTGAATGAGGACTGGCGGATACGTAAACTATTTCCCTAATCAGAGATAAAAAGAACGATTGCAATGGCATATTCCTTTTCATGGGAAATGCTCACTTGCAGTTGACTAGAAATCAAATCGTTGCGATTTGAAGAAAAATAGGGCCTGCCCTCGGGAGAGTGAAAAACTTCAACATCCCCAAGGGCAGGTTTTTTTATATAGTTACTCACTGCTTTGATATATGATTCTTTGGCAGCAAAAATGCCTGCTAAGGACTCTGAAAAGTTGTTTTTGGAGTGGGCATAGTCCCATTCCTGTTTGGTTCCTATATGACGAATCCACCAATCTGAGTGGTATTGGAGACACATTTTTTGAATACGATCAATTTTTACAATATCAATGCCGGTAGAAATCATTTTTTCTCCATAAAAGTTTTTTGCTTTTTCGCACATTATATTATATAATGATTGTTTGTTAAATTAAATTTTAATTTTTTTCTTGTTACGGGGATTCTATGGTAATTTGTAGCCTTGTGATTTATTTCATATGGTAATAAGGAGTTTATTGTGTCACATCAATCATTTACGTTGAGAGATTTGAACAAAATAAAACAAGACTTTCAAGCACCTGACCTTCTTGATATGCAAAGGAAATCCTTTGAATGGTTACTTGAAAAAGGAATTCAAGAGTTGCTTGATGAGTTTGAAGAAACCGATACGAGCTATGAAAGTGGAAAAGTATTGGTTCGCTTTCTAGGATATGAAGTTACAAAACCCAAGGCAACCCCTGGAGAATGTAAAGTAAAAGGGAAAACTTACAACGGAGAATTAAATCTCTCTATTCGATTAACGAATACAGAGCTTGGGGAAGAGATCCACCTGCAAGATAAAAGCAAGCGCATTGCAGTAGGAGAATTTCCTTATATGACCCCTACGGGTTCTTTTATCATAAATGGTGTTGAGCGAGTTGTTGTAGGGCAGCTAACACGCTCACCCGGAGTTTATTTTGAACAAAATATTTCTCCTAAAACCGGAGAACCATTATACAAAGCAACCATTATACCCGATCGCGGCTCTTGGATTGAATTCGAAACCAATGAGAATGGGGTGGTTTTTGTTTATCTTGATAAACGAAGCAAAAAACTACCAGCAACGGTTGTTCTTCGTGCCATGGGTCTTACGGACGACGAACTTAAAGATGCTCTAAAAGATGATACTGTCGTTGAACTGAGAGTGAATTCCAAAGAATACTTCGATGCTGTAGGGAAAAAGTTATATGACGATATATATGACTTAACCACCGGCGAAGATCTCTATAAAAAAGGCACCGTTCTTACTCTTTCCATCCTTGAAGAGATATCTCAAACAAATATAAGCCGAATACACATTTATGACCGAGCTTTATCTCGGTTTGCTATTGCCACATTAGAAGAAGATAGCTCCAACGACGAAGAATCTGCAAAAAAATTAATCTTCTTAAAATTAAGACCAGGAGAACGATATACCAAAGAAAATGCAGATATACAATTCAAACAAGTTTTAACCGATCCTCGACGTAATGATTTAGGAGAAGTGGGTCGATATAAAATGAACAAAAAGCTTGGGTTGGATGTTCCAGATAGAACCGTCACACAAGACGATTTACTCAAGCTAATACAGTATTTTGCAAAAATCGAACACAACACGGGACAGACTGACAATCGGGATCACTTAGGAAACAAGCGTTTACGATTGGTTGGAGAACTCCTTAAAAATAACATGAGAATTGGATTACACCGAGTCATGAAAAATACATATGAAAAGATTTCTGTGACTCCTTGGGAAGAAATTCACAAACACACATCTAGCATCATAAATCCACGACCCTTAGAAGCAGCAATAAAGGAGTTTTTTAGCATGGGGCAATTGTCTCAGTTTATGGACGAAACCAATCCTATTGCTTCTTTAACTCACAAAAGAAGAATTTCTGCCCTAGGACCGGGCGGTCTTCACAGAGAAAGGGCAGGAGCTGAAGTTCGAGACGTCCACTATTCTCATTATGGAAGAATATGCCCCATTGAAACACCGGAAGGTGAAAACGTAGGACTTATCAATTCTCTGTCAGTGTATTCCAAAGTTGATGACCGAGGTTTTATCGTTGCTACCTATAAGGTCGTTGAAAACTCAAAGGTTACCGATAAAGTTGTTTCATTTACAGCTGACGATGAAGACGATAAATATATTGCTCAATTTGATACTCCTGTGGATGCTGACGGTAATATTACTGTTGATACTGTCTTGTGCCGTCATTATGAAGAGTATATTATAGTACCGAAAGAGAAAGTTAATTTGATTGACATATCTCC
>Ga0334898_1000921_pt1 | contig 38971 bp, 42 predicted proteins | sample GraSluR3_MG_10_FD_207228 | JGI IMG/M metagenome (GOLD analysis project Ga0334898, IMG submission 207228) | Sludge microbial communities from methane-producing bioreactor in Wageningen University, Netherlands - Granular Sludge_3_08-R3 | ecosystem: Engineered > Bioreactor > Anaerobic >... | reverse complement strand
GCTTTTCGCAATGTGCGGCACCCGAACTGAGTACAACAAAGTAGGGAAAATAAAGCTCGAACTGTTTAGCTGAATGGTATACGGTAGGAAAATCAGACTTAATTTTCTGTAAAGAAAATTAAATACAAAAAAATGACTTAGGATGCCAGTTCAGCTTTTCGCAATGTGCGGCACCCGAACTGAGTACAACAAAGTAGGGAAAATAAAGCTCGAACTGTTTAGCTGAATGGTATACGGTAGGAAAATCAGACTTAATTTTCTGTAAAGAAAATTAAATACATAAAAATGACTTAGGAGTGATAAGTGTGGAAGAATTATGGGAAGTATTAAGACCCGAAGAGCAAATCGAATTGAAATTAAGAAAGTTATATACTCAGCATCATTTTCATCCTTATCACTTAAACAACTTTGAAGAATATGGTGACTATCAGCAAAATTACAATTTTTTGCGAAATTCCTCCATCATTACTTTTACTGGAAACGACGGTCGGACAATGGCATTGAAGCCGGATGTGACGTTGTCAATTGCTAAAAATACACCAGATGGCGAAGCACGAAAGGTCTATTATGTAGAAGATGTCTATCGCCATGATCGTCAGGCAGGCGAGTACCAGAAAATTTATCAGATCGGTCTAGAAATCATTGATGAAATTACTTGGGATGATCAGCTGGAAGTGTTAAAGCTTGCTTGGGAAAGTTTGGCACAAGTTGGTGAAGGAACACTAGATCTTTCACATATGGGAATCATCAATGGGATTTGTGATCGTTTTTCAATTGAGGATCGCCAAAAGGTCTTGGATTGCCTGCGAGATAAAAGTTCTCACGGCATGGATGAATTGACAGCCAAAGCAGGATTGTCAAAAGAAGAATCGGACAACTTAGCCAAATTGGTTCGTTTATCGGGAGATTTTGAAACAAAGTATCAGCGTGCCAAAGTTTTGTTGGCGACTTATCCTGAAGCACAGGCTGGACTAGAAGAATTGAAACAATTATACAAAGCATTGCAGAAAGAAGACTTATCAGAGAAAATTCGTCTGCGATTAGATTTTTCGATCATGAATGATGCAGATTATTATAGTGGATTGTTATTCCAAGGCTTCATTAAAGAAGCGCGGGAAACAATTTTATATGGCGGACGTTACGACCGTTTAATGAGTCGTCAAGGAAAGCGTCAAGGTGCGATTGGCTTTGGACTAAAGCTGAATCATGTCGGGCAAAAACTACCATCGGATAATCAAAGTTCAGAGTACTTGAATGTAGCTCTGCCTAAGGGGCGAATGGGAGATGCGGTGTATGATCTGTTCACCAAGGCCGGAGTGGCAGCTGAAGGTGTCTTTGAAGACAATCGCAAACTGATTTTTTGTGATGAGGTTAATAAATTACGTTTCTTTTTAGTGAAGCCCAGTGACGTAGCAATCTATGTGGAGCACGGAGCAGCGGACATCGGCGTGGTAGGAAAAGATATTCTATTAGAAAGCAAAGCAGACGTTATTGAATTTTTGGATTTACATATGGGTGTCTGCCGATTAGCGGTTGCTGCGCATAATGATTTCGAAGAAGATTTTTCACGTCCGTTACGTGTATCAACAAAATATCCGACCATCACTCGTGAGTATTATGAAGGGATTGGGCGGTCTGTAGAATTGATTCATTTACACGGTTCGATCGAATTAGCTCCATTATTAGGGTTATCCGACGTGATTGTCGATATTGTCGAAACAGGCACGACCTTAAAAGAAAATGATTTGAAGGTGATTCAAGACATTGCGCCATCTTCTGCTCGGTTGATCATTAACAACGCGACATGGCGTTTTAAGCAAGAACGAATCCAAAAAGTGATCGAGAAGGTGAGGAAGCAACTATGAGAGTGTATTCAACTCAAAAGGATCAATTAGCCGATATCTTAGCACGAAAGTATTCTGAGACTGCGGATGTATCTGAGGTGGTCAAAAAAATTATAGAACGCGTACAACAAGATGGAGATCAAGCCCTTTATCAATTAATCAAAGAAATCGATCATGTCACTTTGGATACATTAGCAGTCAGTGAAAGCGAGATCGAAGCAGCCTTAAAGGGAGTATCGCCAGAATTATTAAAGGTGATGGAGCAGGCGAAAGAAAATATTCTATCCTTCCATCAAAAACAAGTACGACAAGGATTTGTTTCAACAGAACCAAATGGTGTTGTGATGGGGCAGCGGATCATTCCTTTAGCACGTGTCGGAGTCTATGTACCTGGTGGAACGGCGGCTTATCCCAGTACCGTCTTGATGGATGTCCTACCGGCTAAGATCGCTGGTGTGAAGAAAATTGTCATGATGACCCCAACAGATAGTGAAGGAAATGTTCCAGCAGCTATCTTAGCGGCTGCTTCTATTGCTGGAGTAGATGAAATTTACAAAGTAGGTGGAGCACATGGTGTAGCGGCACTTGCGTATGGCACAGAGACGATTCCGAAGGTAGATAAGATTGTGGGACCGGGAAATATTTATGTTGCCACGGCCAAGCGCATGGTTTATGGCGAAGTTGATATTGATATGATCGCCGGACCGAGTGACGTGTTGATCGTTGCTGATCATAGCGCAAATCCTCGCTGGATTGCAGCCGATCTTTTAGCGCAGGCGGAGCATGATACACTAGCACAAGCAATTCTGGTAACGACAGAAGAGACACTGATTGAAAAAGTTCAATCAGAATTAGAGCAGCAATTAGCGGTATTGCCGCGTAAAGAAATCGCTGGAGCAGCTATCGAGAATACAGGGAAAATTATTTTAGTAAAAGATTTGGAAGAAGCGATCTCTATCGCTAACCAAATCGCGCCGGAGCATTTGGAACTATCTGTATCAGAGCCGTTTGCTTTGTTAGGAAGGGTTGAAAATGCCGGAAGCGTCTTTTTAGGTCATCACACTCCAGAGGTTTTAGGAGATTACTTTGCGGGACCGAACCATACCTTGCCTACAGAAGGAACAGCTCGGTTTTATTCGCCATTATCGGTGGATGATTTTATAAAGAAGAGCAGCTACCTGTATTATACCGAAGAGGCTATGAAAGAAGCAGCCTCTGCAGTTGAACTATTCGCGGAGACTGAAGATTTAATCGGCCATGCGCGATCCATGAAAGTGAGAAGAGGTGAAGAGGCATGACATTTTTAAATCAAAAATATCAGGATCTCACTCCATATACACCAGGAGAACAAGTAAACGAGGGAGAATTCATTAAATTAAACACAAATGAAAGTCCTTATCCGCCGGCCCCCAGCGTGGAATCAGCAGTTGCTGAGGTGTCACAAAGCTTAAACCGTTACTCAGATATTACCGTCGAAGCTGTAGCAAAACCGTTAGCACAGCATCTAGGTGTGAAGCAGGAGCAGCTTTTCCTTGGTAATGGTAGTGATGAGGTGCTCTCGTATATTTTTCAAGGCTTCACTGAAGAAGGCATCGCTTTTCCAGATGTGACCTATGGTTTTTATCAGGTATATAGCGCTCTTTATAAAGTTGATTCAACCGTTGTTCCGTTGAATAATGATTTCACGCTAGAGCTCAAGGAATACGATGCGTTGGCCGGCACAGTGATTTTTGCCAATCCCAATGCGCCAACAGGCATCTATTTGTCACAAGCAGAAATCTGCGCCTTTTTAGAGCGTCATCCAGATCGCTTAGTTGTTGTGGATGAGGCGTATATTGATTTTAGCGGAGCTTCAATGGTGACTTTGATTGAAAAATATCAGAATTTATTTGTGGTAGGAACCTTCTCAAAATCCCGTCAATTGGCGGGAGCACGTTTAGGCTTTGGCGTTGGGAATACGGATTTGATAGCAGATATGAATCGCTTACGTTTCAGTTTAAATCCTTACAATATCAATAGCTTAACTCAAGCAGCTGGCGGCGCAGTTTTACAGGAGCAGGAATACGTAGATCAAAAAATTCAAGAAACAATTCAGGTTCGAGAATGGAGCAAGCAGGCGCTGACAAAGCTTGGTTTTGAACAAACAGATAGTCAGGGAAACTTCTTGTTTGCAAAACATCCGCAAATTACTGGAGAAAAATTATTCGAGGCTTTGCGAGAAAAGAAAATTTTAGTGCGCTGGTTTAATCAGCCGCGTACAAAGGATTATTTACGGATCACTGTGGGAACCCAGGAGCAAATGGAGCAGCTAGTTAAAGTATTATCAACAATACTAGAAGAGGTGGAAGCATGAGAAAAGCAGAAGTGACACGTAATACATCTGAAACAAAGATTCAACTGGCTCTGACGGTTGATGGTACAGGACAACAAACGATCAAAACAGGTGTGGGCTTTTTAGATCATATGTTGGAATTATTTGTTCGCCATGGACGCTTTGATCTGGAACTGGTATGTGACGGTGATATTGAGGTCGATGCTCACCACACAACTGAGGATGTGGCGATCGCGATTGGTCGAGCTTTTTCTGAAAGTCTTGGCGAACGTCGAGGCATCAAACGTTATGGCAGTATGCTATTACCGATGGATGAAGCTTTAGTGATGTCAGCGATTGATATCAGCGGACGTGGGATGGCTGTGGTCGAGCTGGATATTCCCAGCGAAAAAATCGGTTCGCAATTTGATACTGAGTTAGTTGAGGAATTCTTTATCGCTTTTGCCCGAGAACTAGGTGCGACGATTCATCTGCACCAAATTGCTGGTAAGAATAGCCACCACATCGTGGAAGCCTGTTTCAAAGGTTTTGGAAGAGCGTTAGGTGATGCGGTAGCAATCAATCAATTAGCACCAGATGAGATTCCATCAACAAAAGGAACGATCAATTAAGGGGGAAGCCTATGCTAGCAATTATTGATTATGGTGTCGGCAATCTCTTTAGTTTGTCGCGCTCATTGGAGTATTTGGGAGTAGAATGTCAGATTACACGTTCATTAAATGAATTGAAAGCGGCCGATCGAATCATTTTACCGGGGGTTGGAGCATTTGGCGATGCACGAAAGAAACTAGAAGAATTGTCTTTAGTTGAGCCGATTCAGGAGCTGGCAGCTTCTGGCAAGCCATTTCTTGGGATTTGCTTAGGGATGCAGCTCTTATTTGATAAAAGTGAAGAGTTTGGAGAGCATCCTGGTTTAGGCTTGATTCCTGGGCGAATTGTCTCAATGCGTGAAGCATTTGATCAAGCAGATATCGATCTAAAGGTTCCACAGATTGGTTGGAACAAGCTAGATATACGAAATACAGAGTGTCCGTTGGTTAAATCATTGGGTCCTAATGATTTTGTCTATTATGTTCATAGCTACTTTGCAACGGATTGTCAAGAGCATCTGGTCGCCGACAGCGAATATGGACTCTCTATCCCAGGGATCGTACAAAATAAAAATGTCTTCGGTACCCAATTCCACCCAGAAAAAAGTGGAGAAGTCGGCTTGAATATTCTAAAGGCATTTACGGAGGTACCGGTATGAAAATTTTCCCAGCAATTGATCTTTTAGATGAGAAAGTTGTGCGCTTATATCAAGGTGATTATCAGCAAAAAGAGGTATTTGGTGATGATCCAGTGGCTTTTGCTCAATCTTTTGAAAAAGCGGGTGCTAAGTATCTGCATCTTGTTGATTTGGACGGCGCTAAGGCCGGAAAGCTGCACTATTTTGGAATCGCTAAAAAAATCGTTGAAAACACAAATTTATTTGTAGAAGTTGGTGGAGGAATCCGTGACGAGGAAACTATTGAGCATTGTCTGTCCGCAGGTGTCAACCGAGTGATTCTTGGTACGATCGCGCAAAAGGACCCCGATTTCACTCAAGCGATGCTGAAAAAGTACGGAAGTAAAATCGCGATCGGTGTCGATGCGAAAGATGAGAAGGTCGCAGTCGAGGGCTGGCTGGAAAAAACGGAGACAGATGCGTTTGAATTTTGTCAGCAACTCGTTGAATGGGGCGCTGAAACGATTATCTTTACTGAAATCTCTCGTGATGGTACTGGTGAGGGAATCAATCTGCCATTATATGAAAAGCTCAATCAGTTGAATATTGAAATTGTGGCTTCTGGCGGTGTCGCATCACTAAAGGATATTGAAGGCTTGAAGCAGTTGGGAATTTCCAGTGCGATTGTCGGAAAATCACTATACAATGGTAGCTTAAAGCTAGAGGATGTTTTGGCAGTCGGTGAGGAGGATGACCAATGATCGCAAAGAGAATCGTACCATGTTTAGATGTTCGAGATGGGCGTGTGGTTAAAGGTGTGAATTTTGCTGGTTTGCAGGATGTCAATGATCCCGTGACTTTAGCTCGTTTTTACAATGAACAAGGAGCAGATGAGCTGGTTTTTTATGATATTACAGCTTCAGCAGAGGAACGTGGCTTGTTCACTGATATTTTAAAAGGTGTCGCTTCAGAAGTTTTTATCCCTCTAACTGTTGGCGGTGGAATTAATGAGGTATCTGACTTTGAACGGGTCTTGAATTGCGGCGCGGATAAGGTCAGCGTTAATTCAGGCGCGATTCGTCGTCCGCAGCTGATTGAAGAAGGTGCAAAACGCTACGGCAGTCAGTGCGTCGTCTTATCTGTGGATATTCGACGCGTTGGCGATCAATGGCACGTTTTTGCTAAGGGCGGTCGAGAAGATACGGGATTAGAGGCCTTAGACTGGATTCGTCAGGGTGAGCAGTTAGGCGCGGGGGAATTAGTCATCAACAGTATGGATACCGATGGTGTGAAGCAGGGATTTGATTTGGAGTTGTTGCAAGCCGTTAGTGAAATCACAGCATTACCAATCGTGGCTTCTGGTGGTGCCGGAAAAAGTGAAGATTTTATTGAGTTATTTCAGTTGCCAAAAATTGAGGCGGGGCTTGCTGCATCGATTTTCCATTATGGCGAAGTAAAAATTCCAGATTTGAAAAAACAATTGATGGCGGCAGATATTCCTGTCCGGATCGTTTAGGGGGCATATGATGACTGAACTAAAATTTGACGAAAAAGGGTTAATCCCTGTGATCGTGCAAGATGCTGAAACCAATGAGGTATTGACTTTGGCGTATATGAATCAAGAAAGCTATGAATTAACATTAAAGGATCAGCTTATGACCTTTTATTCTCGCAGTCGTAAAGAATTATGGCGTAAAGGCGAGACCAGCGGCAATTATCAGCATTTGGTTTCATTGAAGCTGGATTGCGATCAGGATGCGCTGGTTGCGAAGGTCAAAAAAGATGGTCCGGCTTGTCACACTGGTGCAGAAAGCTGCTTCAATGAAGTATTATACGGTGAAGATACGCAGGCAACGATAGATACGTTGTACGAATTGATTAAAGGACGTAAAGAGATACCGCAGGAAGGCAGTTATACGAGTTACCTGTTTGAAAAAGGTATCGAGAAGATTCTGAAAAAAGTTGGAGAAGAATCAACGGAAGTCGTGATCGGCGCCATGAAGGAAGATTATAATGAAACTGTTTTTGAAATCTCTGATTTGGTGTATCATATTTTTGTATTAATGGTGGAGATGGGAATCGATTTGGCACAAGTACGCCAAGAGCTGGAAAATCGCCATGTTGTTGATAAAAAAGTCAAACAGGAACGGATGCAGTAGAATCCGAAATTTAGGAGGTTCAGCGATGTTCTATTCAAATGCGCACACTCACAGTACGTGGTGCGATGGCAAAGATAGTTTAGAAGATATGGCACAAGCCGCAATTGAATTAGGTTTTACGGATCTGGGATTTACTTGTCACTCACCGGCCCTGTTTGATCCTAGCTGTCTTGGGGTACAGAATGAAGTGACGTATCAAACTGCTTTGCGCAAGCTCAAGAAAACATTAGCGGGAAAGCTAAATATCAGTTTAGGCTTGGAATGGGATTATTACAGTGCCGATCCAATTGATGGCTATGATTATACGGTTGGCTCCGTACATTATTTTCCACCACGTCAAGGGATTTTTCGCAGCGTGGATGAAAGTCCGGAAAGTTTGATGAAAACCTTAAATGAGTGGTATCGAGGTGATCAGATGCAGATGGTGCGTGACTATTATGATACGGTGGTAAGACATATTGATCAGAATCATTCGGAAATCGTGGGTCATTTTGATTTGATTACGAAATTTAATGAAAAGCAGCCTTGGCTGGATGAAGACAGTGTGGAGTATCAGGCGATTGCTTCGAAGGCTCTGAATGATGTGATCGACATTATTCAAACCTATGATGGAATGGTGGAGATCAATACGGGGGCAATTTCTCGGAATTGGCGTACGACGCCTTATCCCAATCCTTTCCTGCTGAAGCTTTTAAAGAAAAGAGACTGTCCGATTATTATCACCAGCGATAGTCATGAAACATCGACCTTGACGTGTCATTTTCCTGAAACGGTTGAATTATTAAAAACGATCGGTTTCACAGAAACGATGCAATTAAAGGATGGGATTTTTCAAGCGATTCCTTTTGACTAGCCATTTTAAGGAATTCATTTTCGATTGGAACTGAATTTGCTAACCAATGTACACAGAAAGATTTGACAAAAGGGGTCTGGTGTCGCTATTATAGAACCAAGTTGAATAGGTGCGAGGATCAAATTTAAAAATTTGTGGAAAACACAGCGAGTCAGGGATAGTGGAAGCCTGAAAGGGAAACAAATTTTGTTGGCGTTTGTGAGCACATTTAGTGAAAGCTGCCAAGCAACTGCTTGGAAGTAGGGTGGAACCGCGTTGATACGTCCCTATGTCGATTATTTCGGCATAGGGACTTTTTGCGAGTTGCCAGTTGCACTTTTCGCAGTTTATATGGTGAAAGAAGAAAACAATGGTTTTGAACAAATTTGTGATCAAGGTTATTAGTGCAATGGTATGCGTACGAAAATAAGCTCATTTTTCCTGTTTTTGGAAAAATGAATTTCCTTCAAATGAGCTAGCCACCCTGCAAGTCAAAAGATAGATAAACTTCAATAATAAACCAGGAGGAAACAGAATGAGCAAATTAACAGTGCAAGAAATGATTTTATCGTTACAAAAGTTTTGGTCAGACAATGGTTGTATGCTGATGCAGGCCTACGATACAGAAAAGGGAGCGGGAACGATGAGTCCCTACACCTTCTTACGGGCGATCGGACCTGAACCATGGCGTGCGGCATATGTAGAGCCTTCACGTCGTCCAGCTGATGGACGTTACGGCGAAAATCCCAATCGTTTATATCAACATCACCAATTCCAAGTAGTAATGAAGCCTTCTCCCAAAAATATCCAAGAGTTGTATTTAGACAGCTTACGTTTATTGGGAATTGACCCGTTAGAGCACGATATCCGTTTTGTAGAAGACAACTGGGAAAATCCTTCAATGGGTTGTGCTGGTGTTGGTTGGGAAGTCTGGCTTGATGGAATGGAAATTACTCAGTTCACGTATTTCCAACAAGTTGGCGGTTTGCAGGTCAACCCAGTGACTTCTGAATTGACTTATGGTTTGGAACGTTTGGCTTCTTATATTCAAGAAGTCGACAGTGTGTATGATTTAGAATGGAGCGACGGCGTTAAATACGGCGAAATCTTTAAACAGCCAGAATATGAGCATTCAAAATATTCATTTGAAGAAAGTAATCAAGATATGCTTTTAGAGAATTTTGAAAAATTTGAAAAAGAAGCGAAACGCTGTATTGATGAAAATCTAGTGCACCCAGCTTATGATTACATTTTGAAATGCAGCCATACCTTTAACCTGTTGGATGCACGCGGGGCTGTTTCAGTCACTGAACGTGCGGGCTACTTGGCTCGTATCCGTAACATGGCTCGCTCTGTTGCGAAGATATTCGTGGCTGAACGGGAAAAACTAGGCTTCCCATTATTGAATCAGGAGGGCAAATAAGATGGCGAAAAATCTACTATTAGAAATCGGTTTAGAAGAAATGCCAGCCCACGTGGTTTGGCCAAGTATCAAACAACTAGAAGAAAAAGTTTCGAAGTTTTTAGCAGAGAACAGCTTGACCTTCGAATCCATTGAAACCTTTTCAACTCCTCGTCGTTTGGCGATCCGAGTAACCAATATTCCTGATCGTCAAGAAGACGTGCAAGAAGAAGTCAAAGGTCCAGCAAAGAAAATCGCGTTAGATGCGGAAGGAAATTGGAGCAAAGCAGCAGAAGGCTTTGTCCGCGGACAAGGTCTAACAACTGATGCAATCACTTTTCGTGAAGTCAATGGTGTGGAATATGTCTATGTGACAAAATATATTCACGGAAAAGAAAGTAAAGAAGTTTTGACTGGCTTATTAGATGTTGTGAAGAGCATGAATTTCCCAACCATGATGCATTGGGGCGATACGATGTTTGAATACGTTCGTCCGATTCATTGGATCATCGCATTGTTGGATGAAGAAGTAATTCCATTTGAATTACTGGATGTTCAAACAGGTCGCATAACAGAAGGTCATCGTTTCTTAGGTGATCAAGTTGCATTAGCCAATCCAAGCGAATACGAAGCAAAATTAGAAGAACAATTTGTGATTGCAGATGCTCGCAAGCGTCAACAGATGATCGTAAATCAAATTGAAGAAATCGCTGAGAAAAATAAATGGGTGATCGATATTGATCCTGATTTATTAGAAGAAGTAACAAACTTAGTGGAATATCCAACCGCATTTGTTGGCGATTTCGAAGAGCGTTTCCTATCGGTTCCTGAAGAAGTGCTGGTTACCTCCATGAAGGAACACCAACGTTACTTTGAAGTTCGCAACCAAGCGGGAATGCTACTGCCGCACTTCATTTCTGTTCGTAACGGAAACAGTGTGAAACTAGATAACGTCATCAAAGGAAATCAAAAAGTCTTGGCTGCACGTTTGGAAGACGGTGAATTTTTCTTTGAAGAGGATAAGAAATTATCGATTGAAGACTGCGTTGAAAAATTGAAGAACGTAACCTTCCACGAAAAAATCGGTAGCATGTATAAAAAAATGCAGCGTGTCGGTTTAATCAGTCAAGTCATTGGAAAGCGAGTCGGCTTGAGCGAGGAAGAATTAACTGATTTGAAGCGGGCGTCAGAAATCTATAAATTCGATTTAGTGACGAACATGGTGAATGAATTCCCAGAATTACAAGGGATCATGGGTGAAAAATATGCCTTGCTGAAAGGGGAAAAACCTGCCGTGGCCACCGCGATTCGTGAGCATTACATGCCGATTTCTTCAGAAGGTGATTTGCCAAAAACAGCGATTGGTGCAGTTTTAGCGATCGCTGACAAGATTGACAGTGTACTAGGCTTCTTCGCTGTAGGAATGATTCCAAGCGGCTCAAATGATCCTTACGCATTGCGTCGTCAAACATACGGAATTGTCCGGATTGTCGAAGCACAAGGCTGGACCTTCCCGTTCACCGATATGCAAGGGGCGATCGTCGACGCTGTCAACGAGGATGTTTTAGATTACGGAATCCATTTCAACCGCGATCAAAAAGAATTCATTGAGTTCTTTAAGGGACGTATCCGTCAACGGCTGCAAATCTACAATGTCCGGCATGATATTATCGATGCGGTATTGGATTCACACCAGGATGATTTAGTCCAAGTTTTCAAGACAGCTCAAATCTTTGATGAGCATTTGACCGATGAGCACTTTAAAGAAGCGATGGAAGCTTTGACACGTGTAATTAACCTAACGAAGAAAATGGAACCAGATGTTATTACCTACAAGGTCGATCCTAAACTGTTTGAAAATGAAACAGAAGAAGAATTGTACGTTGCAGTGAAAGAGGCCGAAGATCAATTCGCAAACCAAAGCATGGCTGAAAACTATCAAACCTTGACGAATTTGCGCCCAGTGATTGAACGGTATTTCAATGAAACCATGATTATGGTAGAAGATGAAAAAGTACGTGATAATCGCTTGAATCAATTAGCGATCATCACTCGTATGACAAATGCGTTAGCAAGTATCGATAAAATTATTACGAAATAATAGAAAGCCTTCGAGTTTGCGCTCGAAGGCTTTTATAGTATCAATTTTAATAATAATGGAATATACGCGAGATATAATAGCACTGAATAACCCAATGAAGAAGCCGCGAACTTCTGATCGGCACCATAGGAACGTGCCAGAATGGGGACAGAGTTTTGAACCGGCATCGCCGCTTGAATGATAAAGACAGAGAGCATCAAAGGCGGTACACTGATCCATTGTCCTAATAACCATACAATTAACGGAGAGATAACATATCGACCAACGATGACACCAATAATATCTTTATTTAAAGTCAGATTTTTGATTCCCACATTATAGACGATGATCCCGATGACAAACATTGATAAGGGTGTCGTTAAATTAGCCAGATAGCTTAAAAAGATTGCAATGGAACCTGGAACAGTAATGTTAACCAAGACTGCACACAACCCAAGTAAAAAACCTAACAGTGCTGGAGAGAAAATCTTTTTCAAAATTGGTATTAGATGAAAATTGACTGTGGCCTGTTCAATTTGAGGATTGTCGCGGGCAATAAAATAAATACCCAAGGTCCAAAAGATCGTTGTATTGACGATGTAATAGAGCAGGACATAAGGAACTGCTTGTTCACCGAAGATTGCCAAATTAATCGGCAATCCAATAAAAATCGTATTTGAGCAAGTGAACATTGTAGAAAAAATTCCTTTACGAGCAGGAGTAATCTGAAAGATGCGACAATAGGCAAAGCTCACAACAAAAGTTAGCAGCATAGAAATTAGTGGAATGATCATCCCACTGACAAGATGCAGAAATTCTGATCGAGAAAAATTCTTCGTGATTGTCAAAAACATATTACAGGGCAGTGCAATCTGTAAGACCAGCTTTGAAAAAGCATCGCCGATTTGATTAGAGAACCACTGCTTGTATGTCAGCACATAGCCGATAAACATTAAAACAAAAATAAAAAAGATATTAATATATGCGGAAACCATTTTTTCACCTCGCATCTACTATACAGAAAAAAGTGGGTGTCATCAATTGTTGATGACACCCGCTTTATCTTTCTATTCAGCAAGTTTAGAAAATAATTTATTAACAGTAAGCTAGTTGTCGTTATGTTCTTGATAATTCAACAACCCAGATAGATTTTCGATCTGTTCTTCCAAACTATCGCCGACTGTCGTATCTTTGATCAGGATGCGTTTCAGATCTCTGTCGATCACCCGTTTCAAGGAAGTTTCATCAGCCTGCTTGGCTAACAGGCTTTCGACGGATTCAAATGGATCATGAGTAACCAGCTGGAAGCCGTAGGAATTATTAAGTAACGAATAACCAGCGATTCCCGTGGTCTTCTGATACGCTTTAGAAAGTCCGCCGTCAATTACAAAGAGCATCCCTTCACCCTTAATTGGTGATTCGCCATCTTGAACCTTAACTGGTGTATGACCGTTGATAATTCGTGAATTTGGCGAATATAGAGCAAATTCCTCTAGAATCATTTGACAGGTCTCATGGGTATCACGAAATTTATAATAAGGGTTTTTGATTTCCTTATGAGTTTTTTTGTCGGCGATGAAATAACGCTCGAACGTCGTCATGGCACTCTTGCCAAACTGGGGCGAAATCTTGCCGGTCCAGCAATTCCAGATCCAATCAGCAGCTGGACTATCCGTTTGCTGACTTTGACATCCAGTACGAATTTGCTCTTCAAAGAAATTTAAAAGGTCTTTGCCGGCATAATCTTTTCCATCGACAGTCAATGGTAGGAAGCTGCCGTCGGCTTTTAGCGGCAGACAACCATGAAAGAGCAGATGTTGATTGTATACAAGATACATTGAGCCCTTATTCAAGAGCAGCTGCATGTGCTCTTGCATTTTGGTCGATTGCTGGAAGGAAGCCAGCAGCATATCTACCACATAATCTTCCTGCTTAGTCAAAGCATGGACATCCTCTTGCAAGGTTTGGAAGCAGCTGCCTTGCAGCGGATAGTCTTTTCCAGCTAAATGAACCGTATTTTTATCGAAATCAATCTTTTCAAACAACAACCGATCATCCATTTGAAATTCAGGATGACGTTTGATCAATTGGCCTTCCAATTTAAATTGCAGGATCGACAAGGCTTGATGGACTTTCTCTAAGCTGTCTAAGCTTTCAATCGAATAACTTTCACTGCTGTTTTTTTCCTTCGGTGTGAAAATCGGATTCTTTTCGTAATGCTCCTCTGCATACATGAATAGCGGCCGCAGATTCAGCGCATATGCCTGTTCGATTTCATATAGATAATTATAACGCGCAGCAATTCGCAATAAAGTCATTAAACAAGCGCGAGAGCCCGCGTAAGCCCCCATCCAGAGAATATCATGATTGCCCCACTGAATATCGACAGAAGGATGCTGACACAGCTTATCCATGATCTTATCCGCCTCTGGTCCTCGATCATAGATATCACCAACGACATGGAGATGATCGACTACTAGACGTTGGATGCTCTGACATAGGGCGATAATAAATGTCCGACCTTGTTCTAAATCTAAAAGGTGGGCAAGAATCTGATCGAAGTAGGCTGCCTTGTCAGAGTAATTCGTATCGGTGTACATCAATTCTTCAATGATATAGGCATAACGCTTAGGAAGTGCCTTTCTTACTTTTGAGCGCGTATACTTGGTCGAACAAAAGGCCAGCAGTTCTAATAGCTGACGGATTTTTTTTCGATACCAAGAGCGATCTCGATACGCATAAAACCCTTTATCATCTAATGCTTCACGTGGATAGGCCACTAAAATTGTTAGCTTATCTTTTTCGTGCTCCGTCAGACGATCTCCAAAGAGCAGGCTGATTTTCTCCTTGATGTTGCCGGCACCAGTGCGCAGGATATGATCAAAGGCGGTAAACTCCCCATGAATATCACTGATGTAAAGTTCGGTTCCTTTGGGCAAATGCATGATGGCTTCTAAGTTGATGAGTTCAGTCATGATTGCCTCCTTGGTACTAAATTCTTTTTCCAACATTTGATAATATTTTTCACGGGTTGATAGCATAACGTGCTCCCCTTTTATAAGCGATTATCCAAATGCTCACAAATCAATGTCGCTGATTCTTCAATCGATTTGTTAGTAACATCCAGAGTAAAGGCACCCAGTTCACCATATACACTCAAAGCGTAATCTACTTCTTCTTTGATCCGATTGATATCTGAATAGCGTGAATTTTCAGCTAAGCCTAAGGAGTTCAAACGGCTCATACGGATTTTCTTCTGAACTTCTGGTTCGATCATCAAACCAACAATTTTCTCTTTCGGAACGTGTTTGATTTGTTCAGGTAGAGGAACTTCCGGTATTAAAGGAAGGTTCGCCACCTTCAAACGATTATTCGCTAAATACATGCTTAACGGAGTCTTCGAGGTCCGTGAAATACCCAGCAAAACAAGATCAGCCTCCAAAAAGCCCTTCGCATCTTTTCCATCATCATATTTCACCGCGAATTCGATTGCTGCGACACGGTCGAAATACTCTTGATTCAGTTTATGAACAACGCCGGCTTTTTGCAACGGAGCCACACCGGTTTTTTGATGAACGATATCCATGAATTGGCTCATTAAATTAATGTATTGCAGGCCTGTCCGTTCACCGAAATCTTCGACAATTTTAGTCAAATTTTCGCTGACTAAGGTTGTTACCACAACGGCACTGTCTTTTAAGGCATCGCCTAAAATACTTTTCAATTCTTCTTCATCTTTTGTAAATGGAAAACGATAAGACAAATCAAAATTGACTGTAGGGAACTGAGCTGCTGCGGCATTAACTATTTTCAGCGAAGTCTCGCCGACTGAATCAGAGATCATGTATAATGGTACACTTGTTTTCATTGTTTTCGCTCCTATCGATTGGTTTCAGTTTGTTTTGCTTGCTGCATGATATAATTAAAAATACGTGATTTCGTAATTTTTCCGATCACTTTTTTCGGATCGTCTTCACTGACTACAGGCAGTGAATCAACTTGATAATCAAGTAAGACTGCGCCAGCTTCTAAGATCGTGTAATCCTTCGTGCATGTTTGCAGATGCGGTGCACGTGTCATAACGACCGCCACTGGTGTATTTTGCAGATTGCTGTTCAATGATGCACGCAATAAATCTTTGCGCGACAATAACCCGACAAGATGCTGTTCTTTGTCGGTCACATAAATCGAGCCAACGTCATACATAAACATATTAGTGATCGCATCATGAATCGAAGTGTCTTGTGGCGTTAGCAGAGGTGACAGCATGATCTCTTCAACTTTGACAGAAAAGATTTTGTCGAACAGAAATTGTTCGATGCCCACACCTGTGTAGGTGTAACCAACTTTTGGGCTTGCTTCCAAAATTCCTGCCATCGTTAAGAAGGAGAGATCTGTACGTAAAGTAGCATGCGAGATTCCTAAGTGATCGGCGATTTTTTCGCCGCTTAGCGGTTGATCGCGTTTGACGATCTCAATAATTTTCTCTTGCCTTTGTGATAGATTCATAGGTCCTCCTAGTAATGCATTCGTTCTTCAGTGAGAAAAAATGAATTGGTTTTTTCTTTTAATTGTCATTGAGAAGATGCTCCAAAAATTCAATGACTTGAATACACACCCTATTATACACGTAATAACTATATAAACAACATGATTGATTAAATAAACACATATTTAAAAATTTCAGAAATAAAAGGGGTATTGCTTTCTAAAAAAAGAGTTTAGCAGTATAATTCTTTTTGTTGATATGAAATAACCCGTTAGTCAAGGGGTCAAGACGCCGCGTTCTCAGCGCGGAGGCACGGGTTCAAATCCCGTACGGGTTATCGTACTAAGTCGCTTTACAGTATCTTACTGTTGAAGCGGCTTTTTTTGTTGGAAAATGATGAAGAAGGGTATATCGGTGCTATATACTAGAAAAAAGAAGCTATTTTACGAGGAGGCCCAAATATGAACACTGCAAGTGTAAAACAGTTATTACAACAGAAGGCTAAAGCAGACTTGGGATTTTACCCGACGCCACTTTATCGCTTAAACAATTTGTCGAAAAAGCTAGGAATTAATTTGTATATTAAACGAGAAGATTTTTCTGGGCAGAGTCTATTTGGCGGTAATAAAATCCGGAAACTCGAGTACCTGATTGGGGATGCCAAAGAACAAGGAGCGGACTATATTTTCACCTTTGGAGCAACTCAATCTAATCATGCGATGCAAACAGTCGAAGCCTGTCGTAAAGAAGGGCATAACTGTTACGAGATTCCGATGGGCGGCGCTAGTTCGATCGGTTCAGTCGGTTTTATCGATGGATTTGTAGAACTTGCAGAGCAAGCCGCAGATACGGGAGTAGAATTTGATTACTTGGTTCATGCAACTGGATCAGGGGGAACGATGGCAGGATTAGTCGCCGGAAAGAAATTATTGAATCATCCCATACGGATTCTCTCTTTTGATGTGATCGGTCATGATTCCAGTTATTTAGACAGTTCAGCGAAATTAGGAAATGAAAGCTTAGCATGGCTAGGAGCAAAGGCTTGCTTAACAGCTGAAGACTTTGAGCATGACAATCAGTATTTTCTTCCTGGCTATGAAATGCCAAGTGAGGCAGGAAATGATGCAATTCGACTACTAGCAAGAGAAGAGGGACTGTTTCTAGACCCTGTTTACTCTGGCAAGGCCTTTGCGGGCATGCTGGATTATATTGAAAAAGGCAAGATTCCGCAAGGTAGCAACGTGATTTTTCTGCATACAGGTGGAGCCACAGCACTATTTGCAGAAAAAGAAATTTTGGGGAATTTATTGGATAAATAATTATTCGATTGGGGGAATAGGAAATGAGTAAAAAGGTGGTTTGGATCTGGTCGACAAATGCGAATCAAGGTACCAGAGGATTTGCGACTACATTTGGCATGTTAGTCAGACCTTATAAATTTCAAAAAGAAGTTCGAGAAGCTCTAGCACCTGAGTGGGAGGTCGAATTTATTAGTGATGATATTTTGAAAGATGAAATACCTAAAGGCGACGTTACTATTTGCAGTCAAGCTATGGAGATATATCTAGACAAAGACCGCTACCATAATCTTGTCGTGATCCCTGAACTGGAGGTTATGCAGTATGATTATTCAGCGATTAAGGAAAGACTTGCTGAGTTTCTTTAGAATTTATTTTGACAGGACAAACAACTATGCGTACATTCGTATGGTTGTTTGTTTTTGTCTTTGCGCGATGTAACTATTAGTTACTTTTTTCGAGTAAGCGTAACTAGGAGTCGCTTTAAAATCGTGATTCTACTTGCTATACTTATTGTTATCAAAGATACGTGAAGAGAGGAATGGTATGAGCAGCATTAATATTGCCAGAACGATAGCAACTAAAAGAAAAGAAAGAGGAATCACACAAGATGAACTGGCGAAGTATATGTGTGTGTCGAGAGTATCTATTTCAAAATGGGAGACAGGTCAAAGTTATCCAGATATTCAACTTCTTCCAAAGTTAGCTTCTTATTTTGATATCAGTATGGATGAACTGATGGGGTATGAACCACAGATGACAGCGGAAGATATTCGTAAACTCAATCTTGAATTAATGGAAGGATTTGCAACTAGATCATTTGAAGAAGCAAAAGCCGATTGCGACGACATAATTAAAAAGTATTATTCTTGCTGGCCCTTGCTTTTTCAAATAGGAATGATTTTTATGAATGCCCTTCCGAGTACTGATGACGAGGGGCAAAAGGTTTCGCTTATTGAAGAAGCAAAAGAGCTTTTTACTCGAGTGAATAAATTTGGTGATAACCTTGAGCTACAACAAATGGCTCTTCATTCAGAGGCTATTTGTGAGCTGATGCTTGGGAATTCGAATCGTGTCTTGGGACTGCTGGAAAGTAAGATAAGCTATACGTTTCTACCTTCAATCAATGCGCTGCGTTCGTTAGCCTATCGAGAGTTGGACCAGCATCAAGAAGCAAAGGCGATTATGCAAGATAGTATGCTAGATAGTATTATTTCACTGATTTCTGATTCAACGACATACTTATCTTTTTGTACCGATGATCAAGAACAGTATCAAGAAATATGTAGACGTACAGATTCAATGATTCGACTTTTTAACGTCTCAGTATTGAGTCCGATCAGTGTAATTCCCTTTTATCTAACTGCCGCTGAAGGATTCATGGGAAATAGTGACGAGGAGAATGCGCTCAATATGCTGGATATTTATACAGAAATTGTAGTAGAAACTGTTTCGAAGTTAGTACTTAACGACGACTCCTTTTTTAATTTGGTGGATGAGTATCGAGAAAACCAGTTGATTGAACGTCCTTTTGGTATGCCGGAACCACCGCGTGACGAGGGATCAATCAAACAGGAAATGCTAGAGGCGATTATCAATAATCCAGTCTATCTTCCACTACAAGAAAATCAACATTTCAAAAAGATAATTGAAAGTTTGAATAAAATATTGAATTAATACTAGGAGGTATTCGGATGAAATGTAATGTTTGTAAAACAAAAATGAAAGATGCAACGACGGAAATAGAAGTACTTGTAAAAGGAAGGAAAGTTAAGGCCCTTAATGTTCCGGCCTATAACTGTCCTAACTGTGATGAAATCAGGATGGATGAGCTAATTGAAAAATTAGTACAGACTTACGCAAAAGGTTCTAAAGAGGCGACCTTTGATTTTGCTGAAGTCAAGCCTAGAGGAGTAGGAATTACACTAGGCAAGAAATAATGGACCTATGAATAAAAGGATGATCGACATAAGGATCATCTTTTTTTGTGTTGGAGAATAATGATTATAGCTGGATATCCCAAAAAAAGGTAAAGATATGTTTACTTCGTGTAAATCAAATGCTATATTAAAGTAAAGATATCTTTACGTAGGATCGAGAGGATAAAAATGAACGTTCATAATAAAATCAGAGCAATCCGTGAATCAAAAAAAATTCCTCAAAAGAAAATGGCTGAGGAGTTAAATGTTTCCCGTCAAACAATGAGTGCGATTGAAACGATGAAGTACAATCCCAGTTTGGAATTAACACTAAAGATTGCTCAGTATTTTGAAATGTCAGTAGAAGAAATTTTTCAATTAGAGGAGGATTAATATGATATTTAATGTAGTTGTTTTCGTTGTTTTTTTTGGGTTAGCATTATATTCAATTATCGGGCTATTTTCATTACTTAAGGTACTAGTCGGAGTCCACCGTTATGATGAATTAGAGAGAAAAGCTATTCTCGATGCGTTATCTGTGAGTATGCTGACTATTCTTATTGTGAATTTACTTCAACTGGTACTATCTTTTAATCTACCCATAGAATGGAGAGGAGTTGTATCCCCTGGTGGGTTTTACAACGGCGGATTAGTAAGTAATGCTCCATTGCATTTTGATAGTTTTCTATTTGATTGTTCAGTTATTGGAATCTGGTATATGGTTCGTCGATACCATTTCGGATTGATCGCTAAGAAAAATATATTTATATCGATTATTATTTTTGTGCTAATTGTTATGTTGCCAGTTCTGGCTTCACTCGTATTTTGATTTTTGAAAACTATAGCTTTCATGAGCAATTCACTTAATGTGCGTTCAAGACAAAATAATCTATTTTTAAGATCATTCTTCAAAATCGGGTGAAATTAATAGTATAATGAAAATAACTTTTTGTAATGTTCGCTTAGGGTTGTCGCAACATTTACACAAATAGTTAAAAATTGTTAAGTTGGAGTGATTAGATGGAAAAGCATTTGAAGAAAGCAAAAACATGGAACATGGTATTGATTATTTTAGGGTTGATTTCGGTGGTATCATCGGTGGTTGGGTTACCCAAATCGTTAAATCCGAAGCTGAGTGATTACGAAATGATGGGCTCAATGGCTCAGGAGATGTTCGATTATGCAAATAATCCGCTAATAAAAGGAATCTCAGTGTTGTCTTTAGTAATTTCGATCGTTTTGTTGGTTTTCTATTTCATCGCGAATAAGAAGTTAGCAGATGAGATTATCCCAGCAAAATTTCCATACTATATTAAAATTGGTTGGAGTCTTTTAAGTTCAGCGATTGGTTTCATGATGCAGCCAAAAATACAAATGGAAGGGATGGATTTCTCTTTTATGACGACTGTTATTGGGATAGTCTTCCAGATTATTTTCCTAATACCGGCAATCTTAGTCATTGTTCATCTATTTAAAGCAGAACCAGAGGAGTAGCAGAATGAGAAAGAAAAAATTGACGAAAAAGCAAAAGATCCGTTGGAGTATTCTAGCCGGAGTGCTTGCGCTAGTGCTATTTATTGGTGCATTTGTTTACTCTCAAACAAAAAATTCAACTGTTAAAGATAACAAATACAAAGCAGTTACACTGAAAAAATCTGATCCCTTGACCTTCAATGGGATTGTGGAAGCAACGCATACACAGGATTATTACTTTGACCAAACGCTAGGCAAGATTTCTGAGATCAATGTTCAGGATGGACAGGAGGTAGAGCAAGGCGCTACGTTGCTGAGCTATACGAATACTGAATATCAGGAACAAGCGGACGAGCAGAGCACGAATCTAGACAAGCTCTATCTCGCTGTTTCAAATGCGCAAGAAAGTCTGGCAATCGCACAGGACAAGCAAGCAAAAGAGCAGCAGAAATTAAACGACGCAACGGCAAACTATAATAACACCAATGAAAATAGTGAAGAAGGAGCCGCCAAAAAAGAGCAATACAAGCAAGAAATAACACAATACGAAAGCAGTGTTGATGCTGCGGCTGATGCCGTTGTTCAAGCGAGACAAGCACTAGAAAGTGCCAATGTTGAGCTGAATTCAGCATCACAAAGCGTAACGAAAATGCAAGGGAAAGTTAGCTCCACCGTTGCTAGTGCGACAAAGGGAACAGCCTACATCAATGAAAAGGGCAAGAATGATCCTTCTGTTCCAGTCGTGAAGGTGGTTAGTAATGAGGTCACGATCGAGGCAAAGGCTTCTGAATATGATTATCCGCAGGTCCATCAAGACGCGTCAGTGACCATAAAACCAATCACAACAAATCAAGAGATCGCCGGAACTATTACACATGTAAATAAGCTACCGGATCAAGCAGAAGCGACTAGTCAGGCTGGAACAGCTGGTGGCAGTTCAACTAGCTCAGTCTCTAACTATAGCTTCATCGTAAAGCCAACTGAAGAACTACAGTATGGCTACAATGTTCAAGTGGTTCTTCCGCTGAATGAGATTCGTCTGCCTAAAAAAGCAGTGAAGAAAACAGGCGATACCAAATATGTTTTTGCTTACCGCAACGGAAAAGTTCATGAGGTTACGATTCAAGCAGAGGATAAAGGCGATTATTTCATTTTGAAGGATGGTCTAAAAGATGGCGATCGTATCATTTCAAATCCTGACAAATCATTACGTGACGGTCAGGAATTGGCGGTGGATTAAATGATCGAACTAAAAAATATCAACAAGTATTATCGCAACGATGAGGAGTCGCTGCACGTTTTAAAGGACATCAATCTAAAAGCGGATGCCGGTGAAATGATCGCAATCATGGGACCTTCTGGCTCAGGGAAATCAACCTTGATCAATTTGCTGGGCTTTATTGATACGAAATTTGAGGGTCAGTATTTATTCGAAGAAGAGAATCTAGTCGCTACGACCGATGATCGCTTATCTAAAACCCGCAATCAAATGGTTGGTTTTGTTTTCCAGAATTTTAGTTTGATCGAGAACTATACCGTTTATGAAAATGTGGAGCTGCCATTGCTTTATAATGGTCACGGTTTTCATCAGACTAAGGAAAAAGTGATGTCGGTTTTAGAGAAAGTCGGAATTGCGGATAAGGCTGAAAAGCGCCCGCGTCAACTTTCAGGTGGTCAACAGCAGCGGGTGGCGATTGCTCGGGCACTGATTAATCAGCCAAAGTTCATTATTGCAGATGAACCGACCGGCGCGTTGGATACTCATACTTCAAATGAAATAATGGAGCTTTTTAAAGAACTGAATCGTCGCGATCATGCGACAATCTTTCTGGTTACCCACGATCCAGAGGTAGTACCATATTGTACACGCTTAGTTAAAATCAGAGATGGTGCAATCACTGAAGACAAGGCGGTGATCGAAGAATGAAATTTTATGTAAATTGGCGTTCTTCTCTTGGTTCGATCTTTAAGAATAAGAAACGTAGCGCACTGACGATGTTCGGGATCGTGATCGGGATTGCAGCAGTGATTGCTATTCTATCTATCGGTCGCGGCTTTGAGCGAGACACTATCGCCAGTTTAACTGACGATGAATCGGATCAATTGAAGGTTGATATTAATTTTATCCCGGGTAATGACGCGTTGTACTACTCAAATGTCGATATGATTCAAGCTTCTGATTTGAGCATCTTGAGAGATGTCGAGGGCGTAGAATCTGCTGACTATCCAAAAAATGATTTAACCTATATCTACAAGGAAGTTAAGATAAAGGATAAAACAAAGACCTATCGGATCGGCGTTGTCTCGAATAGCGGTGATTCTGTCAGCTATGGTCGTGCCATCAGTGCTTACGATAATCAAACCCAGAATAAAGTCGTGACGATTGACGCCAGCTTAGCCAAAGAAATTTTCGGATCAGCCCGTAGCGCAGTTGGCCGTGGTTTCGAATTAGATAATCAAGTTTTTACGATTGTCGGTGTTTTTCCAGCAGGTGCTGAAGAAACGATGTTTTCAGAAGGAACTACCAAAATTTTATTGCCGCGTCAAACTTACATCCACTTTTTTGGAAATGAGCAGGATACAAGTGCGGTGGTTCTGACCTTAGCCGACGGGAGTCAGCTGAATAAAGTTGCTGATCGTGCCATTAAGAAGCTAGAATCAGCTGGTGCGATGCGCCAGCAAGGCGAATACCAGGTTTCTAATATGGCGATGATGACAGATGGTATCAGTGAGGTGTTAAGCAGTATTACACTCTTCATTAGTGCTGTTGCAGGAATTTCGCTGTTCATCGCGGGGGTTGGTGTCATGAATATGATGTACATCTCTGTGTCAGAGCGAACAAAAGAAATCGGGATTCGCCGAGCTTTGGGCGCCACGCGCGGCGCGATTCGACTGCAATTCTTATTAGAAGGAATGACGTTGACTTTAGTTGGGGGGATTATTGGCTATCTATTGGGAATGATCGTTGCTTATGCGATCGGTAATGTAATGGATATATCAGTGTCTGTTGATCTGTTTACCGTTGCTTTAGCAGTCGGTGTTTCAAGTGGTATCGGGTTAATATTCTCTGTAATGCCGGCCTCAGAAGCAGCCAAGAAAGATTTGATCGATATTTTGAGATAAAAGATGCCTTGATTTTCTCAATTAAGTTGCTATTAATGGAAATCGACTCATAAGTGTTCAGCGTCAAGAAATAAGAAGGACGTTCCGAAATTTACCAAGAAACCCAGTGACATAGGAACTGATGATAAATGGATTTACTCAGTAATTCTCAAATTTTTATGAATGATCGGCTTATTTTTCGCCGATATTACGTGTGAGCTGCTGTTTATTTGCGAATAGGATCTTCCCCAAAAGACTTTTAGATTTTTGGGGAAGATCCCTTTTTTTCAAAATAAGAAATCTAGCGAACCCTAGACTTGTAGTTTTTCTTTAAGTGCTTCAGTTAATGTAGCAGAAAAGTTAATATCAGCTTTATTGCTCAAATCATTGAAATTATTAGTGTCTTCTTAAGTAATTTATTCTCAAATTTCTTGTGGTGAAATGCTAGATCCATTTTAATCAGGATCAACAGATCATCAGATGCTAATGAAATGCTATAGTGAGCAGAGGGAGTAGGAAAATCGTCTTATCATCCTCAGTATCAATGAGTCAACTGGCAAGTAAATCTTTTGCCGTATGGAGAGCTTCATGCATGTCTTGACTGAATGTAGTGGCGTTATTTAAGTCTGGAAATATGACGTTAATACCAGCATCTGCCAAATTGAATACAGCGTAATAAATCATCATGTGGATCAAGCCTTTCTAAATTTTGGATGTTGCATCTTATTTAAATCAGCTTGCTTAAAGATATTGGTTAGCTTTCCGACTGGATTATCCTTATGAACATGAAATGAAACGAAGAAAAACCATCGCCTCAAGCGATGGTTTTATCTGTATATGTTATTTACGTTGTTGTTTGCCGGCATTTCGTCCATTGCCGTTCTTATTGTTTTTATTCTTAGGTTGACTAACTTGTTTTGGTTTAATTGGTTCAGCCTTTTTGATGGGCTTTGTTACTACTTGTTTTGGTGGGTTTTTCTTCAATTCCTCTTGAATTTGTGCTTTGATACGAGGACGCATCAAGACATTGGTGATAAAGGTTTGAATACAACTAAAGACACCACCAACTACCCAATAAAGCGCCACTCCGGCAGGTGATGTGAAGGACATGAAGACAATCATCAATGGTGAAGCAATCATCATACTACGCATTGTCTTCTTCTGTTCCTCAGGCACACCGATTAGCGAAATGTAGCCTTGCAACAAGTAAGCGACCCCTACGAAAACAACGAGGAGATAGCTTGGTTTTGCCAAATCGATTCCGATGAACGTCGAGTGCTGGATACCTTCTGAGAAGCGAGCTGTGTAATAGAGTGCTGAGAAAATCGGCATTTGGATCAGTAGAGGCAGACAGCCCATACCGCCCATCATGCTGACATTATTCTCTTTGTAAACAGCTTGCATTTCCCGCTGTGCTTCCATTTGTTCTTCTTGTGTTGTTGCTTGTTTTACCTTTTCTTGAGCCGCGTCAATCTGAGGTTTGATCGATTGCATTTTTTCAGATTGGATCAGAGATTTCTTTGATTGGTTAATTCCTAATGGCATAATGATTAGGCGAACAATAATCGTCAAAACGATGATTGCCAGACCGTATGACCAATCGAAGCTGGTTACCATCCAATTAAGGAAATTCTCCAATGGGACAACAAGCATTCGATAGACAAGACCAGATGTATCTGGAGTCCCGTCACTATTTTGACGGACACAGCCCGATAATAGTAAAAGAACGCCCAATAGGCCGGAGCCTAAAAGCCAATTTTTAAATTTATTCATTTAATTCTTCCTCTGCTAATAAAAATTTATACAGGAAATACTATACTAGATAACACAGGCCTTTTCAATCAAATTCGAAAAAAGACAGGGAACCTTGTCCTTTTTTTAATACACCACATTAAACTGCGTGTAGTCCTTAATGGTAGGATCTTCGTATTGTTCAATATGGGAAACTTTGGCAAAAGGATTTTGCGGTATTTTGAGCTTTTCCAAGAATTGATCCAATTGCTCTTTTGTTCCAACTGCTTCAATGGTGACACTGCCGTCATCTTCATTTTTCACTGTACCAGTCAGTCCAATCTCAATTGCCAGTTGATAGGTTGTATAACGAAAGCCGACACCTTGCACGCGTCCAGTCACATTTATATACTTCTTCATAAGAAAGCCTCCTATTAATTTATTTCTTATTCTCTATGATAGCGAGTTTTGCTGGTTGTTACAAGAATTCGCGTGCTATAATGACAAACGAAACGATAAATGAGTGAGGGGAACATGTTGAAAGAAATCCTATCAAGTAAAAATACATTAATCAAAGAAACAAAAAAATTGCAGCAAAAGAAATATCGTCAGCAAACACAAAGCTACCTATTAGAAGGCTTTCATTTAATCCAAGAAGCAAAGGCAGCCGATGTCATCCTGAAGGAAGTGTTCATCAGCCAACGTGGGTTAAGGGAGTGGTCTGAATGGATCGAAGAAAAGCTCACGGATTACTCTTTGGTTTCTGATGAGGTCTTAAAAACATTAGCAAGTCAACCAACTCCGCAAGGGATAATTGCAGTTGCTGAGATGCCGCAAGAAGAGAAAGAAGATTATGCTGGTGCGTGGTTATTATTGGACAATGTTCAAGACCCGGGGAATGTTGGTACCATGATTCGGACTGCGGATGCGGCTGGCTTTACTGGTGTCATTTTAGGCAAAGGCAGTGCTGATCTATATAATCCTAAAACGCTTCGCAGCACACAAGGCAGCCTCTATCATTTGTCTGTCAGAGTTGGCGATTTAACAGAAGTAATTCCACAGTTTCAGCAAACTGGAAGTTTAGTATTAGGAACAGCATTAGACAAAGAAGCGAAGGATTATTTAAACGTTGAGAAAATGTCTGACTTTGCTCTTGTGATGGGAAATGAAGGTCAAGGGATGACAGCAGAATTATTAGCGTTGACCGATCAAAATCTTTACATTCCAATCAAGGGGCAGGCGGAGTCTTTGAATGTTGCGATCGCCGCAGGAATCCTAATGTTCCATTTACTTAAATAAGTCTTCACATTTTCGTAACTGTTATTAAGGAACCCTTAAACTTTTTTCACAAACTCATGGAAGCCTATTCAATGTTCTTGAGCCGTGATATAATGAGCGACAGAACGAAGAGAAGAAAAGGGGCTTTTTTATCCATGACAGAAAATTGGCGTGACGACGAAGAATACGTTTCTTATATTGAGGATTTACTAGCTACCGATGAAGTACAAAGACTAGCAGATTATACCCAACATATGAATTCAACACGATTGGAGCACTCTATTAGTGTTTCTTACAATAGCTACAAATTAGCAAAACAATTCAACGGCGACGCAAGAGCGACTGCTCGTGCCGGTTTATTACATGATTTGTTTTACTATGATTGGCGGACAACAAAATTTGATGAAGGCTCACATGCCTATATGCATCCACGCATCGCTGTGAAGAATGCAGAAAAAATCACCGAATTGTCTGACCTTGAACGTGATATTATTATTAAGCATATGTGGGGAGCAACAATCACTCCTCCAAAATATAAGGAAAGCTACATCGTAACGATGGTCGATAAATACTGCGCCATTAGAGAAGCCGCCGTTCCTTTAGTAGATAGATTTAACTCCTACAAAGCACGACTAAGAAAAGAATGGAACTAATAAAACAATTTTAGGCACCAAACAAAAACTTGTTTGGTGCCTTTTTTGTCAGTCACGCTTTTTGCAGTTTATTAGTGTTAATGCAGACGTTACTTAGTATAAGATATCTTGATTAAATAGGTTTAGCGTGATGATATGCGTACGAAGATAAACTATTTTTCTTGGTTTTTAGAAAAATATACCTAATTAATGAGCTAGCTGTCAGTCACGCTTTTTGCAGTTTATTAGTGTTAATGCAGACGTTACTTAGTATAAGATATCTTGATTGAATAGGTTTAGCGTGATGATATGCGTACGAAGATAAATTTATTTTACACGGTTTTGTCAAAGGATTTACTTAGTAAGAGTTAGGCCGCAATCGCCTATATGAAGCTATTATTAAGGTTAGTAAAACAGTTTACTTGTTACGAGAATAGAAAGTGAGGACGAGGCTTATCAAACCAAATATCACCAAACAGTTATTTTTTGCTGTAATAGGGACATTTATTGCAGCAGTCGGTATCCGTTTGATCGTTGTTAGCGGATTAGGAGCAGATGCGATCAGTACTTTAGTCTTAGGCATTTTACAGCATGTGCCATTGAAATTCGGAACGGTTAGCATGCTTTTCAATGGGATAATTTTAGTCATGGTTTTTTTCTATGACCGAAAGATGATCGGAATAGGAAGTATTATCAATAGCTTCGGGATAGGTTTTTGCTTGAATTTATTGGATTGGACAGGGATTTTGCATACAATTCCGGATGGAACGAGCTACTTGGTAATCATCATTGGTTCAGTCGTATTTGGTTTCGGCACTGGTATTTATTTGTTAGCGGATTCAGGGTCGGCGGCTTATGAATCATTGATGATTTTATTGAAGCGAATGCTAAAGAGTTCAGTCAAGGTTGCTCGAATTGTACTAGACGCTATTTTCTTTTTGACTGGGTTCCTTTTAGGCGGACATATTGGCTTAGGGACATTGATTGTTCTTTTATTAATGGGACCATCGTTGGAATTTACCTTGAATCAATTGCCAAAGCTAAAATTTTTCCGTGTGCAGGAAGCAAAATAATTGCTTTGAATTGTTTTTGATAGATCAGATGATTTTTTCCTAGTAACTACAAGGGTTATTTGCTACAATGAATAAGGTTCATTTTATGGTAGATTTGGATCAGAATAACGATCCATCGAGTTTTCATAGTAGAGAATTCGAACATATAAAATAGGAATAGGAGTGCTTATTAATGATTTCAGCAAGCGATTTACGTGCTGGTATGACTTTTGTTCAAGACGGAAAGTTGATCAAAGTATTAGATGCTAGCCACCACAAACCTGGTAAAGGAAATACAGTTATGCGTATGAAATTACGTGACGTGCGTTCTGGTTCAACGTATGATACGACATTCCGTCCAGAAGAGAAATTTGAAAAAGCGATGATCGAAACAAAACCAGTACAATACTTATACAGCCAAGACGATGTAGCGATTTTCATGGATTTAGAAACCTACGAACAATATGAAATTCCTGTAGGCACGATTGAAGAAGAAATGAAATACATTCTTGAAAATATGGAAGTTAAAATTCAATTCTTTGGTGACGAAGTGATTGGTATTACGTTGCCAACATCAGTTGTTCTGAAAGTCGTTGAAACACAACCATCAATCAAAGGAGCGACAGTTACTGGTTCTGGTAAACCTGCGACAATGGAAACAGGTTTAGTCGTGAATGTTCCTGACTTTATTGAAGAAGGCGAAATGCTTGAAATCAATACACAAGAAGGTACGTACCAAAAACGCGCGAATAAATAGTTAAGCAAACACCACGATTTTAAAAGATCGTGGTGTTTTTTCGTTCTCTAGGTACAATCTGAAAACATTTAGATTTAAATCGGAATATATGACTCCAAAAAAGACTAATTACGCCTTCAGAAGAGGGGAATTAGTCTTTTGTATTATCATTTATCACTATGTACAACTTCACATATGCATCCATTTCAAATAAAACATAAAAAGCGGATTTACTTCTATCAGTAAAAAGAAAAATTGGCTTATTTGTTATGCAGAAGAGAACTGTGATAATAGGTATTTTAGAGTTAGACATAGTTTCAAATGTACGAAGGAAATTAATCAGCACTTTTTCTCATATTAAAAAACTAATAGGCGTAAACTCAGTTTATTAGAATGATTATGTTTTTTTGTATAATGGAAAATTATGATATGTGTTTCTTTTTTTGCTGAAAAAATAAATTAAGTTATTAATCACTTTAAAATTAGTGTAAACTGTAACTAGGGTTGAAAAAGTTATCAAAATTTATAGTGAGGAGAATATAGGATGAAAAAGAAAATATTTAAGGCTATCGTTGTTGGTTTTGCTTTTGTTAGCTTAGTTGCTTGTTCTAAAAATGAATCAGCTAATACTTCTAAAACAGTAGAGAAAGAAGCCTCTTCAGAAACGAGGAAAGTGGTCGAGAAATCTTCTGCATCTTCTTCAGAAGTAATACTTACTGAAGAAACAGCAAGTTCAGAAGAAGGGAACTCTAAGCTTTTTGGATTTATGATCGAAGCGGCACAGTCTCAACTTCCTGCGATGAAAGAGCAATTAGGAGCAACTTATTCAAACATTGAAATTGCTGCGGGTGAAAATCACACAATTATTTATCGGTATACTCTGCCTGAAGATCCAGGCTTTGAAATGGATAGTGCATCATTAAAGCCTGTGATGGTTGAGGCAATGAAACCAATCATGGATTCAATCAAAGGGATGGTTCCTGATGCGAAAATTCAAGTGATCTATTTAAGACCCGATCAAACTGAGGTGGGAAATATCTTGATCACACAAGAAGATACTGATGCCATACAAGGAAATTCTGATCCCGTGTAAAGCACCTAGCAAAATAATAATTAGGTAACTTCGTATAACCCATTTGTTTTGTTTGGAAATTGCGTCATCTAAAACTAGGATGTTTGGAGAATATAGGATGAAAAAATGGATTGTTTTAGTAGTAATGATTGCAGCTTTAGCTGGATGCAGCTCAGGTGGAGCAAAGGAAAACAGTAAATCAGAGAAAAATAGCGAATCAGTATACACGACAGAAGTTTCAACTTCAAAAACAGAAACATCTTCTTCAGAAAAGAAAATAGAAATGAAGGATGTTGATTTTCAAGTCGAAGGAACGAATTATAAAATGAAGATTTTAGATAACTGGAAAGTTCTTGAAGATGAAGACTTCTCTTTTAGTGCTGATAACGAAAATACTATTGAAAAAGTAATGGTTTCAGGAATGAAAAAGACTGATGTCGATGATTTCGTCGCCTTAAAAAGTGCGATGAAAGAACAAATGAAATCTGATGATGAAGTTCTAATAAAAGAGGAAACGATTAAAGAAGAGACGTATCAATCACCCTATTATGCTGGTGAATGTTATAGCTTTATAGGAACCGCAGATGGAGCAAATGCAGAATTTCGTTTTTATTTTTTAGAAACGGAGACCGAGTACGTCATTCTAAACTTCATGGGTCGGCCATCATTTATTTCAAAGAATGATGATTTAGTTACTGAAATGGTGAATTCTTTTTGTGGCTGGGAAAATGAAAAAGCGATAGATTTGGATCACAGTTACAATTCAACATTATGAGTGTTTATTGAGCAGTGGACAATCAGTGGCTAGAGAAATGAGAGCGGGTATTAACAGTTTACAAAGGAGAGCAATATGATAAAGAAATTAGTTGTATTAGGGTTGGTATTGTTGGCAAGCAGCGGTTGTGCACCGACAAATACAGGTACTTCCGAAGAAACACAGGAACAAAAGAAAGTACAGGAAAGTAAAGAACTTCTGAAAGGAGTCGCAACTAAAAATTATGTGACTGAAGTCAGAGCTGAAAATGGTGAACTATTTCATTACACAGTACTAAAGGGATGGGTAGAGCGTGCAGATAAGAATTCAGAACTGCTTGTTACGACTAGTAAAGAAGGTTTGAGTTTGTTCATAGAAGATAAAATAGATTATGTGGATTTTGCAAGCTGTAAAAATACGCTGATCGATACCTATGAATCTATGGGCTATCAATTCGTCGAGCAAGAAAAACCTATTGAGATTCACGGAATGCCTGGAGTTGAGCTAGTGCTTGAAGGCGATACAGATGGGGTGAAACATAAAGCACTTGTCTATCTTTTAGAAGCGGAACAAAATTTCGTGCAGGTATACACATCTACTAAACCAAGTCGATTTGATACTAATCGGGAGAAGTTCAAAGAAGCCGCTAGCTCACTAAAAAGAGCAGAAGAACAAACAACAAATTAACATATGAGGTTATACGAATTGCGATCTAAAGAGAAATGTCTTAGCATCCGTTTTTTTATATCTTGAAAATGACTAATAAAAAAGTCACCGTACACCATGAGTGGTTTGCGATGACTTTTTGTCTATATAAGCAAAACCCTACCGTGCTGAATGGCTCAGATTCTCCGCCAATTCTTCTAACGCTTGGATATCACAAATCCGGTAATAGCTTTTCTGCTTTTCCAAAATCTGGGCATCGCGGAAATTGGTGATTGTTCGTAAAAGGTGGCGATAGCTGACGTTTAAGATTGAAGCGCAGGTAGTCAGGCGAAATGAAAATTTTCCTTGCTTCTGATGGGCTAGAATAAATTTCGCCAGCCGTGTTTCTACCGGTTCAATTAATGAGTTTGCGAGGTTGACGCCGGAATTTAACCGATAGCTTAGCAGTTGGCAAATATTCTGTAAGAAACGAATATCTTGCTGCAGGGTGTTGCGGTATTGATTCAAGGGAATCGAAACACAAATACAATCAGTAACAGCCTTGACACTGCTTTTAGGCAGAAGGCCTCATAATGATGACGCTTCCCCCAGTGGCGTAGCGATTGTGACAAAATCAATGCAAATATTTTGGGTATCAGAGGGGTAGGAATAAACCATCATACTGCCCTCCACCAGAAAATACAGATAATCGGAAGTGGTTCCAGTACGAATCAAATGTTCTTCCTTTTGAAAGGACTGCAAAGAAGCCATTGTTAAAATGTCAGCATCCATATAATTTTGAAGATCGTGTTGCTTCACGTAAGCAGCCAGCAGCTGAGAATCGTGAATTTTCTTCATAAGAAACCACTCCTAAAGCGTTCATTTTTTTCATTATAGCCTAGAATAGATTGGGACTCAACACGAACAATTATTCTGTTTGTTTGTAAATTGTATGTAAAAATCGTGTAAAAGATGACACGTGTCACTTCATTATTTTGATGAACTTGCTATGATTTAGAGGTAATAGAAATTATTTCCAACAGGGGGAGAAAAAATGCAATTCAAACAGTTAGCAAAAGGTTTCATAGGTGTGATGTTACTAACAGCATTGACAGGTTGTGGTAGTTCGGGAAATACCAGCGATAGCTCAAAGGATACCAGCAAGGAAAAATTAGTTGTCCAATTTGTGCCAACTAATAACGATGGCAGCATGGAAGCCAAAGCAAAACCTTTTGCAGACTATTTATCGAAAAAACTAGATCGTGATGTCGAGGTAACCTTAGCAACCGATTATTCAACAATTGTTGAAGCCATGTCTTCAGGACAGGTTGATGTAGGAATTATGCCGCCAGCAGCATACGTACAAGCAAAAGACATGGACGCTGCAGAAGCTATTTTAACGTCTCAGCTAGGCGATTATGATCAAGAGTCTGGTCTGCCGCTAAAAGACAAACTGACTAATACCTTCAAAGGAGAAGTTCTAGTAAAAGCAGACAGCGATATGACAAAGTTAACAGATTTAAAAGGAAAAAATATTGCGACGTTGAGTCCTAATTCTGCCGGCGGTTATATTTATCCAGTAGCGGAGTTAAAGGATGCCGGAGTTGATCCAACAGCGGATGCGAAAATGACCACGGTGAATGATATTCCAAGTGAAATTACTGCTGTTTTAAATGGTCAAATGGATGCAGCCTTTGTCTTTGAAGGTGCGCGTAATGTCTTTGCTTCAAAATTCTCTGATAATGACCTGATGAAGGATTTGAAAGTATTGTATTTAACAGAAGGGGATATCCCTAATGATGCAATTGCTGTTCAGCCTGATATGGACAAAGAATTGAAAGCAAAAATCAAAAAAGTTTTCTTAGGCATGAAAGACGATAAAGAAGGAAAAGAAGCGATGGCCTTATGGAGTCACCAAGGCTACGAAAAAGCTGCCGATTCAGCCTATGATACGATTCGAGAATATACTAAAAAAGCTGCAGAATAAAACACGAGCGATTGTCGACCAATGTGTCGGCGATCGCTTAAAAATGGAGAACGAGCATGATTATTTTTGAGAATGTTTCAAAGGTTTATCCCAATGGAGTGGTGGGCCTAAAGGATATCAATTTGACTATTGAAGATGGGGAATTTGTCTCGATCATTGGACTAAGTGGTGCAGGTAAAAGTACGCTATTGCGAGCCATCAATCGATTGGTTCCAATTACAGATGGCAACATTCAAATTAACGGTACATCCATAACTAAGGCCAATAAGCGTGAGCTGCGACTGATTCGCCGTCAGATTGGATTGATTTCCCAAAGTTTTAATCTGGTGAAGCGCAGTACTGTTCAGAAAAATGTTCTATCGGGCCGACTAGGCTACTATTCCACCTGGAAGAGTATCTTTGGGCTGTTTACGCAGGAAGATTATCAACGAACCAAAGAAGCCTTGGAAACAGTAGGCTTATCTGACAAGCTGCAAACCCGCAGTGATGAACTGAGCGGTGGTCAGCAGCAGCGGGTTTCGATTGCTCGTGCGCTCGTTCAGCAAGCACCGATTATTTTGGCAGATGAACCGGTGGCTTCCTTAGATCCTATCACCACCCAAAAGGTGATGGAGGATTTGAAAAAGATTAATCAAACAATGGCTAAAACCGTGATTGTCAATCTTCATTCAGTACCTTTAGCTCGGGAGTTTTCTACGCGAGTGATTGCTTTAAAAGCTGGACAGGTGGTTTTTGATGGTTCGCCGGATGCTTTGACCGACGAACAACTGACTCAAATTTACGGCAAAGCCATTTTTGAAGAAAAGGCAGGGGATCGCGATGAAATTGCAAGAGACTGTCCACTTTAAATGGTACAAGCACCTGTTGATTCTGATAGTTTTAGTGCTTTGTTTTCAAGCAAGTGTGGGTCTGACTTCGGCTGATTTTGCGATGGTGTTTGCCAACTCTGGGCAAATGACAGACTTTTTGTCACGGCTTATTCATCCGGATTTTAGTTATTTGTCGAAGCTGGTCACTCCAATGGTTAAAACGCTGCAAATGTCGTTAGTCGGAACGGTGATTGGTGTGGCTTTTGCGATTCCTATCAGCTTTTTAGCAACGACGGTCGTGACAGAAAACCGCTGGCTATCCACTATTTTTCGGTTTTTGTTGGGCTTGGTTCGGACAATTCCTAACCTGCTATTAGCCGCTCTTTTTGTCGCTATTTTTGGCATAGGAGAAGCTACTGGGGTGCTGACGATTGCTGTTTTTACCTTTGGAATGATTTCTCAGTTGATGTTTCAAGCAATTGAAACAATTGACTATGGTCCAATCGAAGCGGCGGCTGCAGTAGGAGCTACCAAGTTGCAAATTGCTGTCTGGTCAATTGCTCCTCAAGTGTTGAGTCAATTTGTCAGCTATATGTTTTATGCGTTTGAAGTGAATGTACGGGCTTCAACAGTGCTGGGTTATGTTGGTGCTGGCGGGATTGGCGTTATTTTGAATTCCTCACTGGCTTTATTAAATTATGAACGGGTATCAATAATTATTTTAACGATTTTAGTCACGGTGGCCTTGGTAGATAAACTAAGTGAATGTGTGAGGAGGTCACTGTTATGATGATTCGCGACATGAGTAGACGAACATTGCTCTTTCTTACGGTTGTGGCGCTGCTGGTGATTTAGTCAGCCTTCAGTTTGGATTATTCAGGTTTAAGTACTTTTTCTCTTTCGATGGGAATGGATGTATTTAAAGGACTGGCGCAGCCAGATTGGGCATTTCTTTATGATGGCAGCGGAGAGGATTTAGTAAGTTTGCTGCTGTTGACGATTGGCATTGCTTTTTTAGGAACGATGATTGCGACAATTTTGGCGATTCCGTTAACCTTGCTGAGTGCTGTTAATCTCTGGAAGGCACATCCGTTAGTTACAAAAATTGGGAAGTTCGTCTGCAATGTATTGCGAGCCTTTCCAGAATTAGTTTTTGCGATTATTTTTGTGAAAGTTGTCGGTCCAGGTCCATTTGCTGGAGTGATGGCGATTGGTGTTCATCAAATCGGTATGTTAGGGAAGCTGTTTACCGAGGAAATGGAAGCGATGGATGAACGCTTAACCGAAGAGATGGAAGCGGTTGGAGCTAATTTTTGGCAAACGATTTTCTTTGTTCGAGTGCCTTATTTGTTGCCAATTTACAGCTCATTGGCATTGAATCATTTTGAAATTGCTGTTAGAAGTGCAGCTACACTAGGATTAGTAGGTGCTGGCGGGATCGGGGCACCATTGATTTTTGCGATCCAAACACGGTCATGGAGCAAGGTCAGTATTATTTTAATCGGGGTTGTTATTACCGTATTTATTTTGGACCAAATAACCGGAATTATAAGAAAGAAATTGAGATAGCACATGAATATATTGCATATATCAGACATACATTTTCGCAGAGAATATGAAACGAGCGAGGGCGGCTATAAAGGCATGTTAGCCAAGATGCAAAGTCCGCTTATTCCGTTGGAGAAGTACCTGCATCAGCTGCAACAACGGACAACACTTGATTTGGTAATCATCAGCGGTGATCTGACTGAAGATGGCGAGGTAGAAGATTATCGCTATCTGAAGAACTGGCTGCAGGAAGCTTTAGGCGAAACAGAGATGATTGTCACACTTGGTAACCATGATATTAAGGAGAACTTTTGGGCTGGCTGGTTTGGAGAAAAGGCTTCTGAAAAACCTTACAACCAGGTTGTGATGTATCCAGAATTTTCGGTCATCTCCTTTGATAATTCCAGCTATGGCTATGCAGATGGAATTGTAGATGAGCAGCAGCTTCAGTGGCTAGCGGAGGTGCTGGAAGAATATAAAGAGCAACCGATTATACTGGTAACCCACCACCATTTACTGTCGCAGCAAAGCAATATGCCAAAATGGCCTGGCACAGAACGCTTTTTAGCGTTAATTGAACCATATGATATTCGTTGTATTTTAAACGGACACACGCATCACTTCTTTATGGATGAAATCAATGGTATTCCTTATTTTACTGTGGCTAGTATGTCCTTTGTCGGAGAAAATGTAGGCGATGGCTTGGTCCGCTTTGAAGAACGCTACGGCTATAATCTTTATTGTGTGGAGCAGGGAAGAATCACCCATCAAACGACAGAAAATTTTATTTCAGGGCATGTGTTGAAGACTCTGGACATGCGTTAATAAACTAATAAAAGTACTGAAGAGACCGAACTGCTTTTTGTGCTTCGGTCTTTTTCGTCTAATCAATGAAGGAGCGATACGATTGAAGATAACCTTTCTCGAAACCAGTGACATGCATGGCTATGTTTACCCAACTGATTATGCTGGAAAACACGATCTAGCCCTTGGTGCGGCTAAAGTCGCAACAAAATTAAAGAAATTACGGGAAAAAGCTGAAGGTGTTGTTGTGACGATTGAAAATGGCGACTTTATTCAGGGCTCACCGTTAAGTTATTATATTGCTCAAGGAAAGTATTCGGTTGGTACGTTAACCAAAGCAATTAATCAAATGAACTATGACGTTCAAGTTATTGGCAATCATGAGTTCAACTATGGCTTGGAGTATTTACAAGCAGCTATCGACAGCTATCAAGCACCTGTTCTGGCAGCGAACATCTTGAATGAAGCAGGAGACCCCTACTTTGGAAAAGCCTATACGATTATTGAAAAAGCAGGATTAAAAATTGCTGTTCTTGGACTAGTTACTCAATATATTCCACATTGGGAAAAGCCCGTCACTCTTAAAGGCATTACATTTGAAAGCATTGTTGAGACTGCTAAAAAATATATACCAATCTTAAGGCAGCAAGCAGATGTCGTAGTGGTCAGTTATCATGGCGGCTTCGAAAGGAACTTAATGACAGGAGAACCAACTGAGGCTCTGACTGGCGAGAATGAAGGCTATCAGTTGCTGCAGGAGGTTTCAGGGATCGATGCGCTGTTTACTGGACATCAGCATCGGGTAATTGCCGACATTGTCAATGGTGTGCCTGTTGTTCAGCCAGGGTATCGTGGAAATCATATTGGAGAAATCCAGCTGACAGTTGAGAAAATAGAAGGAAAAGTAGTAGTGACAGATAGCCAAGCCGGGGTGCATTCTTTAGAAGACGTGGCTGTTGATCCGAAAATTCTTGCAGCCGTTGAAACCGCAGAAACGGATTTAGACGATTGGCTGGACCGAACCTTGGGACGAGTTAAAGGTGACATGGCGATTAACGATCCGATGGAAGCGCGTTTAGTGGAGCATCCCTATGTAGAATTTATTAATCGCGTGCAAATGAAAGCTAGTAAGGCAAAAATTTCTGGAACGGCTCTGTTCAATAACGAAGGAACAGGATTTGGTTCAACGATCACTATGCGGGACGTCATCACCAACTATATCTATCCTAATACACTAGCTGTGATCAAAGTCAGCGGAGCCGACTTGCGTGCGGCATTAGAGCAATCTGCGAGTTATCTGGCGGTTGAAAAGGGGAAGGTTGTTTTCAATCCTGCCTTTATCAAACCCAAGCCGCAATACTACAATTATGATATGTATGAAGGGATCGACTATACTATTGACATGAACCAACCTGTTGGCCAACGAATCACTCACCTGACTTTCCAAAATCAAGCAATCATGCCAGAGCAAGAACTGGAGATAGTCACCAATCATTACCGAGCAATTGGTGGAGGAAATTATGAGATGTTCGGTGCGGAGAAAATCGTGCGAGAAATTCAGGTAGATATGACAGAATTAATTGCGGATTACTTGAAGCAGCATCCGATAATTCAAGCAAAGACGAACCAGAACTTTCAGGTGGTTTTGTAGATGAAAAGATAAAACATACTAAGATTAGAGGGACGAATCAGTGACGGCTGATTCGTCCCTCTATCTTTTCTTTTTGGATTATAGTGAGAAGTGAGAGAAAGCTCGGACATAACCTCATGGGCGGCGTATAAGCCC
>Ga0334898_1000916_pt1 | contig 39137 bp, 26 predicted proteins | sample GraSluR3_MG_10_FD_207228 | JGI IMG/M metagenome (GOLD analysis project Ga0334898, IMG submission 207228) | Sludge microbial communities from methane-producing bioreactor in Wageningen University, Netherlands - Granular Sludge_3_08-R3 | ecosystem: Engineered > Bioreactor > Anaerobic >... | reverse complement strand
ACAATATCAAGGGACAGAAGATAAAAGATCTATTCAGCGATCATCTACCTACCGGCGAACATAGTGTGGTCTGGAACGGCAGGGATAACAGAGGCAGGTCTGTAGCATCGGGCGTCTATTTCTACCGCATAACTACGGGAAATGATACTACAGTGAAAAAAATGTTGCTACTCAAGTGAGATGGTAGAAGAAAGTAGGGCAGGTTGCCAACTTGCTTACGGAGGACAAGGGAGATGTTTAGGAGTTTAGGGTTTAGAGGTCGGAAGACGGAACCCAGTATGCAGTAGGCAGAATGGAGTAGATGAATAATGTATAATGATTAAAGGTTATATGCAAAATAAAAGTGCACCACCTAATATAGATATTTTTATTTAGATTTTTCATAAATTTAAGAATTTTGTTCTGTTGTTTGGTTGATTGGTTGATTGGTTAATTAGTTCAATCGTTTCGGTCATTTGGTCATTGTCGTTTGGAATTTATTTGGAAATTGGAATTTTGTGCTTGGAAAACCCTACACCTGAAGGCGCAGGCTATTACTTTTCCCTTTCAGCTTTTAGCTCTTTGTAAAAAAATAACCCGGTGCTCTTCGGTGAAACTCGGTGATTAATAAAAACAACTTACCACCGAGAACATACTACTACGCCAAGGCTTCGTAGCACAGGCTGAGTAACACCGAGATGCAAATAACAACTTTCTATTATGAAAATAAAATTAATAACTCGGAGCTTTTCGGTGCCTTCGGTGGTTTATAAAAAAAATAAAATTCGTGTAAATTCGTGTAATTCGTGGATAAAAACAAACTATTCCCCGAAGGGGAGCCAATCCCCCTTCCCAAGGGGGAATAAAAGGGGGTTTCTCCAACAATAGCCCAACCTCTTCAGGGTTGGGAAATATTTGGGATAGATTGAAATATACGCCGTTCACGGCGTTTATAAGATAAAGTCGTAAACGACTTGTATAATGACGTATCAGAACATAAAACCCTACGCCTGAAGGCGCAGGCTATTACTTTTCCCTTTCAGCTTTCAGCTCTCTGTAAAAAAAAATCCTCGGAGCTTTTCGGTGCCTTCGGTGGTTTATAAAAAAAATAAAATTCGTGTACTTCGTGGATAAAATCAAACCTATCCACCTAACCTCCTATCTTCCCTCTACTCTATATCTTCTTCGCATGTAATTTCCAATTTGCTCCTACATTGTAACATTTGACTTGACGAAAAATCGGATTCGCAAATATGTATTTAAGCTAATAAGCAATGATAAATTAGGAGGATATATGAACTATTTTTTGACAGAAGATCAATTGGAGATGCGTGAAATAGCGCGGAAAATAGCAGAAGAGAAGATCAAACCTGTTCGAGCTAAATACGATGAAGAGAACGAATTCCCATGGGAGATCGTGGAAGTGATGCGTCAGACAGATCTTTTTTCTGTGCTTGTACCTGAGGAGTATGATGGATTCAGCGGCAAGGTTACCGATCTTGCCGTGGTAATGGAAGAGCTTAGCCGTGTTTGTGGTGGGATTTCTTTGGCGTTCGGCGCTACCGGATTGGGGATGTATCCCATCTTGCTATCAGCTTCCGAAGAGCAGAAGCAAAAGTATCTGCCCCGGATCGCCAGTGGCGAGAAACTTGCCGCGTTTGCACTTACCGAAGCTAATGCCGGTTCAGATGCCGGAGCTATCGAAACCACAGCCACAAAAGATGGTGATCATTATATTTTAAACGGTACCAAACAATGGATCACCAACGGTGGCGAAGCTGATATATACACAGTTTTTGCTATGACCAACAAAGCCAAAGGTGCCCGTGGTGCTTCCTGCTTCATCGTAGAAAAAGACACCGAAGGTTTCAGCTTTGGTAAGAAAGAGGATAAGATGGGCATCCGAGCCTCCGCTACCAGAGAGCTTATCTTCGATAACTGCCGTGTACCGAAAGAGAATCTGATCGCACGTGAAGGTATGGGATTTCTCATCGCCATGAAGACCTTCGATCATTCCCGTCCTATGGTCGGTTCACAAGCAGTTGGGATAGCACAAGGCGCTTATGAAGAAGCTGCTAAATATACCAAAGAGCGGCATCAGTTCGGCAAACCGGTATCATCTTTCCAAGGTGTGCAATTTATGTTAGCCGACATGGCTACTCAGATAGAGGCAGCCAGAGCTTTGATCATGGCAACTGCACGCATGATCGATGCCGGCGAGAAAAACTATTCCAAAGAATCCGCCATGTGCAAAACTTTCGCCTCGGATGTCGCAATGAAAGTCACTGTCGATGCGGTTCAGCTTCTGGGTGGTTATGGCTATATGAGAGAATATCCGGTAGAAAAAATGATGCGCGATGCCAAAATTACTCAAATTTATGAAGGAACTAATCAGATCCAGCGCTCTATCATAGCGTCCGATATTCTTAAAAATATAAAATAATGCAGAAATTACTCGTTCATGTTTGTTGTGGGCCCTGTTTCGTAGCCCCCTATTATCATTTACGGGAAAATGATTTCCGGATTTATGGATATTGGTACAATCCGAATATTCATCCATATACGGAATACCGTAAGCGTTATCAGACGCTCAAAGATTTCACCGAATCGGAAAATATCCCTATGATAGAGGATGATGATTATGATCTTGCCGGATTTCTGCGTAACATTTCCTATCGTGAGTCAAAGCGCTGCTTACTCTGTTACCAACTCCGTCTCACTGCCGCTGCTCGTATCGCAAAAAAGGGCAAATTCGATGCCTTTACCACGACTTTGCTCTATAGCAAATTCCAGCATCATGAACTTATCAAAGAAGTAGGCTATGCCCTGGAAGCAGAATATGGCATACCCTTTCATTATGAAGACTTTCGCCAATATTGGAAAGAGGGTATTGAGCTATCCAAAGAGAAAGAAATGTATCGTCAGCAATATTGTGGATGTATATATAGTGAATATGAACGATATAAAAACGACAGCATTGAGAGATGAACAGATCGAAGATGCCTGAGCTTCTGATTATCATCGGTATTATTCTGATCATGATCGGTATGTTGACGAAATATACCTCCCTTCTCAATTTTTTGGGAAGATTACCCGGGGATATTCGCATCGAGCGGGAAGGTTTCCGCTTCTATTTCCCGATCACTACTATGATATTGGTAAGTATCATAATCAGTATCATTCTGCGTATATTCAGAAAATGAATGTAAAAAGCATTGGCAATTATGGGATATTGCATTATTCTGTAAGGTAACATGAGGAGAAAAGAAATATGCAGACAGTAAGAACTTACCGTAAGATGAAGGCAAGCGGTGAGCAGATAGTGATGATCACAGCTTACGACTATCCTTCGGCAAAATATGTGGAAACTGCCGGATGTGATATCATCTTGGTTGGTGATAGCTTGGGAATGGTAGTAATGGGCTATCCGGATACATTATCTGTAACGCTGGCTGATATGGTTCATCATACCAAAGCAGTCAGACGTGGTGCAGCGGACACATTTATCGTTGCCGATATGCCGTATATGAGCTATCATATCAATACGGATGAGACCAAAAAGAATGCGGCGCGATTGATCTTGGAAGCCGGCGCACATGCAGTGAAACTGGAAGGTGGAAGCGAAAGTCGGATAGAGATGATCCGGGCAATTGTAGATTGCGAGATACCTGTGGTAGCGCATCTGGGGCTCACTCCTCAGTCTATCAATCGTTTCGGTGGTTATCATGTGCAGGGCAAACAGCCGGACGAGCGGAAAGCTCTGCTCGAACAAGCCTGCCAAATCGAAGCTGCAGGCGCTTTTATGCTTGTTTTGGAATGTATCCCCGAAGCACTGGGAGAAGATATCTCCCAAAAGCTCACCATCCCAACAATAGGTATCGGTGCAGGAAGATATACTGATGGTCAAGTCTTGGTTTATCATGATATTTTGGGTATGTCTGATTTCAAACCGAAATTCGTACAAAATTTTGCTAATTTGGGAAATGATATCATCTCTGTTTTGCAAGAATTTACCTCCCATGTAAAAGAGAAAAAATTCCCCGCCAAAGAAAATATTTATATACCGCTAGATAGAAAGGATAATTAAACTATGCTCAATGAAAATCAAAACTTTGAAATGACAACTGTGGAACAGTTCGAAGCTATCGCTCGGCTCAAGCAGACATTGGAAGACAATTTCGTATCGCTGGGCGAACTACTCTCCCGCATCAAAAGAAAAAAGACCTACAAAGCAAAGGGCTACAAAGATTTCAAGGAGTTCATCGAAACGGAATTTCAGCTTAGCAATTCTTTCGCTAATAAGCTGATTTCTATTTATGAACTCTATATAGAAGACTTGGATGTAGATGAGAAATCAGTAAAAGAGATCGGTTTGGACAAACTAAATATGATCAAACCACTGGTAAAAGACGCTGCTTTTAGCGAAACGGAAGAATGGCTCAAAAAAGCGGAGAGTCTTACAAACTCCAAACTGCGAGATGAAGTAAAAACCGTTCGTGAAAAGAAAAAAGAGAAGAATATGAAGGAGATTTTTACCGAACAATATGTTGAGCGCATGGTCACTTATTTCAATTGTAGCCGTAAGGAACTCGATTTTAAGCTGGCATTGTTTTTCCAAGACAAAGATCTGGATGAAATGATGTCTGTAATCAAAAAAAGACAGCGCGAATTCCAAGAACAAGAGAATGGAGATTTATCATGAAAACATTAAGGATATTATGGGTAGATGACGAAATAGAACATCTCAAACCATTTGTGATGTTCCTCGAAAATGAAGGACATGATGTAACGACGATCACCAATGGCTCCGACGCTATCGATCTGGTTGCCGAACAGACTTATGACCTCATGCTTCTGGATGAAATGATGCCGGGCATGGATGGACTAACAACTCTCAGAGAGATCAAAAAGATCAAACCGTTCCTGCCCGTCGTTATGGTGACCAAAAGTGAAGAACAAGGACTGATGGACGATGCTATCGCCAGTCAGATAGCAGATTATCTAATCAAACCCATCAATCCCAATCAGATTGTGTTGGCAATCAAGAAACTCTTTCATACAGACGAGATCCGCCGTAATAAGATAGGTGGTGAATATGCCAAATTTTCGGCACAATTAAACCAACGAATTAATAGTCAACCGGACTGGGATGAATGGCGCTATATTTATAGTGAGTTGTGCAGATGGGATATAGAACTGGACGAACTGGAAGACAAAAATATGTTCCAGATGCATTATCTGGAAAAGAAAAATTCCAATGCTGAATTTTGCAACTATGTGATGCGCAACTATGCAGATTGGTTGAAAACAGATGATCGCCCCACTCTCTCTTTTGATCTTCTCTCCCATTACCTCTTACCTGCTTTGGAAGAAACCAAAAATCCGGTTTATTTTGTCGTATTGGACTGTATGAGATTGGACCAGTTCCAAGTGATCGAGCCTTATCTGCGTGAACTTTTCGATGTCTCACGAGATCTTTATTATTCTATTTTGCCTACTGCTACTCCATACTCACGAAACTCTATCTTCAGCGGACTCTTACCTGCCGATATAGAGAAGAATTTCCCCGATTATTGGGTAACCTCTTCCGATATGGACAATAGCCGTAATCGTAATGAACATCAATTGTTGGGAGCACATATCCGTGATTTGGGGTTTGATCTGAACAAAAGTAAATACATCAAGATCTTTAATGTGGAAGAAGGTAATTTCGTAGCTAGAAAAGTGGAAACTTGGAATAATGAAGAGCTTGTCATTCTGGTCTATAATTTCCTTGATCTATTGGCACATCATCGTTCCAAAAGTCAGATCCTCAAAGAAGCTATCCCGGATGAAGAAGCACTGCGTGCCTTTACCAAACATTGGTTCTTACACTCCACTTTCTATGAGACTCTCAAGCTTATAAGCAAGCAAAATGCTACTGTGGTGATCACTTCCGACCACGGTTCCATACGCGTTACCCGCGCCTGTCAGATTATCGGTGATAAAGATACCAGCACATCGGTACGCTACAAAGTAGGTAAGAATCTGAACAGCAAAGATAAGAATGCTCATATCCTGAAGGAACCATCTGAGTTCGGATTACCTCAAAAATCTATCATCGAGAATTATGTGTTTGCTCGAGAAGATTATTTCTTCGTCTATCCAAACTCTTTCCACCATTATATGAATCAGTTTTCAGGCACATTCCAGCATGGTGGTGTATCTATGGAAGAGATGATATTGCCCGTAGCAATATGCAAGCCAAAACCGTAATTTTAAAAAGCGAATCAGATACCGAAGCGGTAGCCAATAAACTGGTCTCAGAGCTAAAAAAAGGTGATGTAGTAGCCCTTTATGGCGATCTGGGAGTGGGTAAAACCCGTTTTGTGCAGTTCTGCTGCCAAGCACTCGGTATCGATGAATATGTGAGCAGCCCGAGTTTTGTGCTTATCAATCAATACCAAGCGGACATCAGAGTCAATCATTGTGATCTATTCCGGCTGGAAAACAAAGAAGAAGTGTGGGAACTCGGGCTCGAGCAGATGTTCGAGAATGCTATTACTTTTATAGAATGGCCTCGCCTGGCTGAAGATATATTGCCAGATAAAACTATCAGACTATGGTTCCATTTTGAAAATGAACATCGTAAATTGATTATATCCAAATAGCTCTGTATCCTATTTTATTATATGATATAATGTGATAATAATGAGCACGATAATGACAATATTGCCCCAAAGAATACGGTTTTTGAGTTCATTTAACTTGTGATGTTGTTCTTCTAGCTTTTTCTCCAATTTGATGATCATGTGCTCGAGAGTGGAGAATTCTTCACTGACTCGATCTACTTTTTTCGCCTTTTTCATCGTCTCAAAATCTCGGATAAAATGCTTGATCATTTCAAAAAAAGTGCTTACCAAACCTTGAATAAAAACATTTTCCTTTTTTTGCTTATCTGAATTATCTTTCTTCATAATACCGCTCCTTCTTCTTGTATTTTTTATGGTATATTTGCCAAACATATTATCTCTGTCAACTAATTTCGTACATTGTTTTGCTCTTGGAATCTTTAATACGAATGAGATCTAAAATTAATCATTGACTATTTGTCTATTTCTCATTTCATTGTAAATAAAAAAAGGGTGATTATATGAAGAAGATAAATTTAGTGCTCTGCTTGGTTTTTATCCCACTGCTCCTTTTAGCTCAAAATATAGAAGACGTTGTTGTTACAGTACCTGATCTTGACATTAATGTAGCTGATACCGGCGATACTTTTTGGGTGGAAATAGAAACGAGTGAGCTTACTGCGGCGATGAATGTAACTGCTTTTCAGTTTGATCTATCCTATGATGTTAATATCCTTTCATTTGAGACTTCAACGGTGAATAACACAATAGTGAGCGGTGGAACAGTTTTATCTAATATAATTGAGGAAGGTGTTGTCAGAACGGCTTACATGGCTACTAATGCAATTATAGGCGAGGGTGTCTTTGTAAAATTGCAATTCACAGCGTTGGAAAACGGATTCTCACCACTTCATACGGAAATATTCAAATTCAACAGTGTTGAGATAACTAATCTTAATCACGGTAGTGTTACTGTAGATGGTTTTAACAAACCAGCTACGCCTGAATTCTCACCCGAGCCTGGCGTGTATTATGAGCCGCAGAGTATCTCACTATCATGTCAGACCGAGAACTCGACCATTTACTACACTTTAGATGGTAGTCCACCGGATTCTACTTCTCTCTTGTACAACTTGCCGATTCAAATTGATGAAACCACCACAATAAAAGCGATAGCTTACAAAGAGGGTATGGATCCCAGCAATATTGCAGTCGGTGAATTTATGATTACCGGTCAACTCGATCCTCCTAGCTTCGATCCGGACGATGATTCTACAATCTACTATGAACCGATTGATGTCAATATTGCTCCTCCGGAAGAAACCAAAGTCTCTTACTCGACAGATGGTGGAGATACTTGGCAAACCGGAGCTACTGATGAGACTATCGTAATATCTTTGGGATATAATACCAATACAAATATCATGGCAAAGTCGGTCAGGAATAACTGGCAGGACTCGGAGATCATCTCGAAAAACTATACAGTTACCGGCACTGTCGCTAATCCCACTTTCTCACCTGAATCCGGTCTATATACTGATGAAACCGATGTAATCATCGAATCTTCCACCGAAAATGCCACTATCATGTATCGCACCGCCACAGACGGTGGAGCATGGACCGATTGGCAAACTTATACAGATCCGATTACTGTTCCGCTCGACACTCAGATGGATTTCGAAGCTTATGCAGAAAAAACCGATTGGATTACCAGTGAAACCATTTCTGCTTCATATACGGTAACGGGAACTGTTGCTGAACCCACCTTCTCACCTGAACCAGGGTTATATACTGATGAAACTGATGTAATCATCGAAACTGCCACCGAAAATGCCACTATCATGTATCGCACCGCTACCGATGGTGGAACTTGGACTGATTGGCAAACCTATACAGAACCGATAACGGTTCCACTCGACACTCAGATGGATTTCGAAGTTTATGCAGAGAAAACCGATTGGATTACCAGTGAAACCATTTCTGCTTCATATACGGTAACCGGAACAGTTGCTGCCCCGACCTTCTCACCTGAACCAGGGTTATATACTGATGAAACCGATGTAATCATCGATACTGCCACCGAAAATGCCACTATCATGTATCGCACCGCTACCGATGGTGGAACTTGGACTGATTGGCAAACCTATACAGAACCGATAACGATTCCACTCGACACTCAGATGGATTTTGAAGCTTATGCAGAGAAAACCGATTGGATTACCAGTGAAACCATTTCTGCTTCATATACGGTAACGGGAACAGTAGCTGCCCCGACCTTCTCACCTGAATCCGGTCTATATACTGATGAAACCGATGTAATCATCGATACTGCCACCGAAAATGCAACTATCATGTATCGCACCGCTACCGATGGCGGAGTTTGGACTGATTGGCAGACCTATACAGAACCGATAACGGTTCCACTCGACACTCAGATGGATTTCGAAGCTTATGCAGAAAAAACCGATTGGATTACCAGTGAAACCATTTCTGCTTCATATACGGTAACAGGTACTGTTGCTTCCCCGACCTTCTCACCCGAACCAGGGTTATATACCGATGAAACTGATGTAATCATCGATACTGCCACCGAAAATGCAACTATCATGTATCGCACCGCTACCGATGGCGGAGCATGGACTGATTGGCAAATTTATACAGAGCCGATAACGGTTCCACTCGACACTCAGATGGACTTTGAAGCTTATGCAGAAAAAACCGATTGGATTACCAGTGATATTTACGTTGCCACCTTTACCGTTACTGGTATGTTGCCAGCACCTGTTGCATCTCCGCAAGGGGATGTTTTTACGGAACCGGTAGAAGTAACTCTAACCTGTTCAGATCCCGAAGCTGATATCTATTATACTTTAGATGGTTCTGATCCTGATCTGTCTTCCTATCTTTATACCGAACCGATCAACATTGCGACTTCTACTGAGCTCAGGGCAGGAGCATTTCGAGAGATGTGGACACCCAGTGATATTATTAGTGAGACATATACAATCACAGGTACACTCTCGGCACCGCAGTTCTCACTACCCTCCGGCATTTATCAAACCGCTCAAACTCTAAATATCACTCCTCCCGAAGACGCTCAAGTAAAGTATCGGATCAATGAAGGGGAGTGGACGACTGCTGCTATTAATGAAATAGTTACCATAGATTTACCGTTACAATCGTCAACTTCTGTAGAAGCACAATCTATTAGGGAAAATTGGTCTCCTTCCAGTATCATTAGTCGAAATTATGTCATCACAGATCAAGTAGAAACACCGGAATTTTCACCTGAGCCCGGACTATATACCACCACTCAATTTGTCTCTATTTCATGTGCAACCGATGGAGCTCAAATATATTACACCACCGATGGCTCTATGCCAACTCAGTCATCTGAACTTTATACCGCGCCTATTGAGATACCTTTAGATTCTCAAATAGAGATCAATGCCAAAGCTTTTAAGGAAGATTGGACCCCCAGTGAGATTTCTACTGCTACTTATACAATTACCGGCACTGTAGCGACTCCGGCTTTCTCACCAGAATCCGGTCTATATACTGACGAGATCGATGTGACCATAGAAACCACTACTGAAAATGCGACTATCTTGTATCGCACCGCTACTGACGGCGGAGTTTGGACTGATTGGCAGACTTATACAGAACCGATTACTGTTCCACTCGATGCTGAGATGGACTTCGAGGCTTATGCAGAAAAAACCGATTGGATTACCAGTGAAACTGCAGAAGCAAGCTATACCATCACCGGCACTGTAGCGACTCCGACTTTCTCACCAGAATCCGGTCTATATACTGACGAGATCGATGTGACCTTAGAAACTACTACTGAAAATGCAACTATCATGTATCGCACCGCTACTGACGGCGGAGTTTGGACTGATTGGCAGGCTTATACAGAGGCGATTACTATTGCTCTCAATACTGAGATGGACTTCGAGGCTTACGCAGAAAAAACCGATTGGATTACCAGTGAAACTGCAGAAGCAAGCTATACAATCACCGGTACCGTGGCAACTCCGACTTTCTCACCAGAATCCGGTCTATATACTGACGAGATCGATGTGACCTTAGAAACTACTACTGAAAATGCAACTATCATGTATCGCACCGCTACTGACGGCGGAGCTTGGACTGATTGGCAGACTTACTCAGAACCGATTACTGTTCCACTCAATACTGAGATGGACTTCGAGGCTTACGCAGAAAAAACCGATTGGATTACCAGTGAAACTGCAGAAGCAAGCTATACAATCACCGGCACTGTAGCAACTCCGACTTTCTCACCAGAATCCGGTCTATATACTGACGAGATCGATGTGACCTTAGAAACTACTACTGAAAATGCAACTATCATGTATCGCACCGCTACTGACGGCGGAGCTTGGACTGATTGGCAGACTTACTCAGAACCGATTACTGTTCCACTCAATACTGAGATGGACTTCGAGGCTTACGCAGAAAAAACCGATTGGATTACCAGTGAAACTGCAGAAGCAAGCTATACAATCACCGGCACTGTAGCAACTCCGACCTTCTCACCAGAATCCGGTCTATATACTGACGAGATCAATGTAACCATAGAAACCACTACCGAAAATGCGACTATCATGTATCGCACCGCTACTGACGGCGGAGTTTGGACTGATTGGCAGACTTATACAGAACCGATTACTGTTCCACTCAATACTGAGATGGACTTCGAGGCTTACGCAGAAAAAACCGATTGGATTACCAGTGAAACTGCAGAAGCAAGCTATACAATCACCGGTACCGTGGCAACTCCGGCTTTCTCACCAGAATCCGGACTATATACTGACGAAATCGATGTAACCATAGAAACCACTACTGAAGACGCAACAATCATGTATCGCACCGCTACTGACGGCGGAGTTTGGACTGATTGGCAGACTTATACAGAACCGATTACTGTTCCACTCAATACTGAGATGGACTTCGAGGCTTATGCTGAAAAAACCGATTGGATTACCAGTGAAACTGCAGAAGCAAGCTATGCCATCACCGGCACTGTAGCAACTCCCGAATTCAATCCGGAAGGCGGAATTTATCTTGAGCCTCAAACTATAACAATAACTACTACTACCATTGGCGCTACTATCGAATATTCATTCGATGGTGAGAACTGGATAGCAGATGAAACCGTGGAGATAGAGTACTCTACTCAATTATTTGCTCGCGCTTCTCTGGAAAATTGGATTGATAGCGATATTGCTGAAACTGAGTATCATATTCTCAATCCTCCACAGAATTTGGTTGCCGATGGACTGGGAGGTTATGTTCAACTAAGCTGGCAGGAGCCATATAGCGTTAATGAATTGATCCTGACTGCCAGAAACAATCGCGACAATCCCATGCACACCAAACGACAGATCATAAATAGACGAGACAGCGATGACCTTATTGGTTACAATATTTATCGTCAACAAGATGATGATTTTGTACTGCTCAACCCAGAACCGATCACTGTAACCGAGTTCGAAGATACAGAACTTGAACCGGGAGAATATACTTACCATGTAACAGCTCTCTATGAACATGGAGAATCAAATCCTTCCAATACTGCATCTGCTTCGATTAACATGGTTGCCATCCCTACTTTTGCACCTGAGCCCGGATTCTACGATGAGGCAATTGAACTGATAATCTCGTCTGAGACCGATGAGGCAGATATCTACTTCACTTTGGATGGTTCGGAACCAACGCAAGAATCATTATTATACGTCGAACCTGTCTATTTAGATAGTACGGTTACAGTAAAAGCACGAGCTTTTTATGATAGCTGGTTACCAAGCCTTATTGCTGAAGCTTACTATGAAATCGATGTCACTGATGCTTCTGAGGATATATTGAGCCCCATGGTCACAACTCTTCATAATGCTTATCCTAACCCTTTCAATCCTATAACTACTATTTCGTTTAGTTTGGCTGAATTCGGTAATGTCAATATCTCTATATACAATATCCGCGGACAACATATTAAAACTTTGATAAACGAAGCTAAATCAGCCGGAAAATATCAAGTAATTTGGGATGGTACAGATAACCAAGGAAAATCAGTTTCCAGTGGGATATACCTTTATGCTATGAGAACAGAAGATAAGCATGAAATCAAAAAGTGCATCCTTTTGAAGTGATCTCCTCCCTCAATAACAATAAAATGCCGGTGTTACTTTCTCACCGGCATTTGTTTTATCCAATTCAGAATACTGCTCCTGCTTACATCATAACGATTCCCGGTTTCAGAAAGAGAGCTTTTGCTATGAACATAATCTTGAACGATCTTTTGCTTATAATCTTCACTGAGATGGCAGCGTCGATTATAGCCATGAGAAGTAAAACTATGTTGGCAGACAATAATATCGTTGTTTCTTGATTGTTATTTTACCTGTTTACGTTCTTACATGTCTCTTCATAAAGCCTTTTCGTTTAGTCAGGTAACTACTAGATAATGGACATCCTTATTTTCATTTTCCGCATGACATACAGAAAATGTATTATAACTTATTTTGTCAAAATTAATTAATGACCCCTTCAGACCCAATTAATTGAACGCTCCCTCATAAATCAATAAAAAAAGACTCCCCTCAAAATTCTGAGGGGAGTCTTATATTAGTCTGCTCTAAGTTTTATTTGAGCAAGATCATTTTGCGGGTGCTAGTGTAATCAGCAGTATCCATTCGATAGAAATAAATGCCGCTTCCTACATCATTACCACGATCATCTTTACCGTTCCAAACTACAGTGTGTTCACTTGCTTCATAAGTACCATTTACAAGTGTGCGAACTTTTTCGCCTTTGATATTGTAAACGGTCATATTGACATCACCGGCATTTTGCAATGCAAAAGTGATGGTAGTTTCCGGATTGAATGGGTTAGGATGATTACCTTTGAGGGTAGTCACAGCCGGCACAGTATTTTCATGTGCATCAACATGGTCTACAACTATCTCATCTGATGGCTCAGATTCATACTCATCATTATACAATGCTGTGGCATAATAGGTATGAGTACCTGTCGGAACATTTTGATCTACAAAGAAAACAGAGGTGGTCTCACCTTGGAGTTCATCATTTCTATAGATCTTGTAAAGAGTGATATTGGTTCCGCCGGTTGGCATCTGCCAAGTACACATTACATTGTCGTTTTGTGATTGAGCGTTGAAATCGCTCGGTGGCAACAATTCTACTGTTACTTCTTCGATATTACTTGGATCAGATTCTTCATCACCGCTATAAAGAGCAGTTAAAAAATATTCATAAGTTCCGTTATTCAAACCGCTATCTGTATAACTTTCCGCAGTTACATCGTTGATTGTTTCGATCACGTCACCGTTGCGATAAACATTGTATCCGACAAGTGAACGATTATAAGTATTTTGGATTGGTTGAGCAAAAGAAGCATTTCCTGAATGATTTAGATCAAGGTTGTGATTAGTAACTTCAGTTGATGTATTGGTCTTGCTTGAAAGCACGACCGGCTGGGCATTAGCTTCTCTGCTTACAGGTGCTACTACACCTTGGATACACCAATTATAGTCTAGATCATACTCGGTTATCAGTTCCCAAGCACCACCTGCTAAAGCGATCCATCCACCTTTTTCTGGTTCCATAGGACCGGCATCTGTACTAGCTGGGTGATCGCCTGTAGCATCAATAGAATAACCTATCCAATATTCATTCCCATCTTCAAGTGGGATTGGTGTATCTAGTGTATGAGATGACCACTCGCCTACAATAACCTCATCCATTACATCAGCATTATAAACTTCTGTACCCGGATTACCGAAACTTCCACCTTCCCAAACTACAACATTAAGTCCAGTAAATTGTGGATCTCTGATATGATAGTTTACAGTTGAAATCTGATAATCACCATAATAAGCTGATAGTTCGTCTGCTGTAAATCTGGCAGCCGAATACCAACTGGCAACGCCACCAGTACCAATACCATTGTTATCATAACCATTTTGATACTCGATGATCTGGCCTGCAGATGCCGGGGGATCCCAAGTTAAGAATACATTGTTGATGTTTTGAACTTCTGCTGCTACATTCTCGGGCGGATCATTCGTCTCGACGGGATTCGCTGTTAACGCTAAAGAAACGCTTAACAGTAATACAACTAACACTACATTTTTCATTTTCATACTCATCTCCTTTTTTTATAGTCTTTTAAAGCACATCCATTTCGCATGGATAAATTTTCACGCTATACTATCAATTTATATAATTTTAAAATATCGTTTCTTTGTCAACAACTTTTTTACAATAGCTATATTTTTTTTCGTTTCTCGAGTATTTTCTTGATCTCTTCGGCATGAACAGGGGCAGTGCCAAGCTTGCTGACTTTAATTCCGGCTGCAATATTTGCCAATTTAGCAGCTTGAGAAAGACTCACCCTGGCACTTAGCGCTAAAGCTAAAGTAGCTACTACTGTATCTCCCGCTCCGGAAACATCATATACTTCGCGGGCAGTAGTAGGGATATGGATAACCCGGATATCATCGGCATGTTCGAAAACACTCATCCCATCTTCTCCGGCAGTTATTATGACATTACAGTTCAGCCTTTTTGCCAGTTCTATTCCACATTCTTCCCGTTCCATTTTGCTTTTTATTACTCGATGACACATTTCACCGGCTTCTTTTTGGTTTGGAGTGATCAGAGTAACATCATGATAGAACTCTTTATGGCAAGGTTTGGGGTCTATTATCAACGGAATTCCCTTTTCCTGTGAGAGTGCTCTCAAATCTTCTATCAAAGCCCTGGTTATCGTCCCTTTAGCATAATCGGATACGACAAAAGCTGATATTACACCAAGAGTTTGTAACTTAGATTGAAATACATCTTCCTGCTGATTCTCCACATAGTTGCCATCTTCACTGTCTATCCTCAAAAGCTGTTGATTTTGTGCTATAATCCGCGTTTTTTCTATTGTTCGCTTTTTTTTATCAGTTACAATTCCATCCAATTTGATGCTATATTCGCCACATATATTTTGGAATAACTTACCGGCGATATCATCACCTATCACACCAAACAAATGACTTATCCCGCCCAAAGATGAAACATTAGCTGCCACATTTGCCGCTCCGCCCGGTGTATATTGCTCCCTTTCAACCGCTACAATCGGGATAGGTGCTTCGGGAGATATCCTCTCCACTGCTCCGAAAATATACTTATCAAGCATTAGATCGCCAAAAACCGCGATATTACATTTGGCAAATTTCTGCAAAATTTCACTATCTATCATATCAACCTCTTCATTATAAAGCTTCATTTTCGAATTTAGTCTAAACGTCAACTTTTTTTCTCATCAGTAAACATGGATTCTCCAGACTCCAGTAATGCGGCAGCTCTTTGTAAGCCTCAAACCCACATGCAAGATAAAAATTCCGAGTAGCATCATAATGCTTATCTCCCCGCTTTGAGGATAAAGTTCGCACAAAAAGATATTTTACATCCTTTTCCCTGAGATACAGAGTCGCTCTTTGCACCATTTTTTTACCGATCCCTCTATTATGAAATTCAGGATAAATTCCCATGACACCGATCTCCGCACTAGCATTGCCCGTTTGCTTTAAAGTGATAAATCCGATTGCTATTCTCCCTACCTCTGCAGCAAAAAAGATCTCCCCCTTTACTCCTTCAATATAATTTCGATTAGCTTCTTCCAATCCGAACCATTCAGGCAAACTTCTAAGGATATTCTCACATATCTCGGATTTGTAGGTTGGCTCTTTTATTTCTTGAAATGATAGATATGAGCAATAATCTTTTCCCAAATGTCTATGCATTTCTTTACATCGTTGAAGCCACAATTGCTCATATTCTTTTGCACTTACAACTCTATCTGCCAGATCAGCCGCGGAAAATATCCCTCCTGTCCGACACCAATGCACACAGACAAGATAAGCCATCCAGTCCAGTTCATCTCCTTCTGCTCTCACTTTTATTTCCTTCAAACCTTTATTGAAGTAGGATAACAATCTCGTATGACCATCTGTTGCAAAACATATATTACCTATTTTTTTGATAGGAATCGGATCCAAATCTCTTGTCGATTTCTCTATTGCTATCAGTTTGGCTTTGCTTATAAATAGCTGGCTCGGCTGTATACTTTCAATCTTTATCACCCTTATTCTCCTTTATCTGATTCACGGAAATAGACTATTTATTTCCTGTCTATCTTTTTCTGTTTTTATCATTCTTAAATATACTCGCATGAAATCATGCAAAGATTTTATTTGACTATCGGTTTTTATCTATCATATTGTCTTAAAATAGAATTAAGGATAAGTGATATGAAATTAACAATAATAATGTTAACACTGCTATCAGCAATAGCACTCACCGGGGTTGAGCATACGCCCGAAATCGAAGGCTTTGTTTTCGACGACATTGAAGATGAATTTCGACTACTCAGATACTTTCTTACCGAAAATCAGCGTCAATATGCCCAATCTCTGCAAGATAGTTTGCTTATAAATTACATCAATTTATTTTGGGATGTAAACGATCCCAATCCAATCTCAGAGGATAATGAATTCCAAGAGTTAGTAAGAGAACGAGTGGAACATGCCAACAGATACTACTCACATTTCACCCCGGGCTGGGAAACTGACCGCGGGAGAATATATATCAAATACGGAGAACCGTATAATATAGTGAAACAAACGACAGGTTTCGGTTCCAGATATACCCAAAAAGATTATGAGATCTGGCAATATCGGATAACCGGTTATATGACTTTTATCTTCTTTGATATGCAAGGGCATGGAGATTACAGACTTATACATAGTGTAAATGACGACTCCGAACAGTCTTATCCACAATGGCGCTCATATCTGGGGAGAGAGTTTGATGAGCATCTTCTAAGATAATATCATATAAAAAGGAGCTTGAGATGAAAAGATTATACTTGTTACTGACGGTTTTAATTCTATTCTCCATTTTATCAGCTACCGATGTTTTCGAATCTCAAAGGGAGAATATGGTAAATAACCAGATCAAAGCACGCGGTATTTCTCACCGTGCAACAATGGAAGCCATGCAAAATGTACCTCGTCACCGTTTTGTGCCAAGCATGCAGCGCCGTTTTGCCTATTCCGACCGTCCGCTCCCTATCGGTCATGGTCAAACCATATCTCAACCATACATAGTTGCCTATATGACAGAAATAGTTGATCCCCAAAGCGAATATCGTGTATTGGAAATAGGAACCGGTTCCGGCTATCAAGCAGCAGTGTTGGCAGAAATAGTTGATTCCGTTTATACGATCGAGATCATCCCCGAATTGGCAGAAACAGCCGCAGGAGTCCTAAAAAGCTTGGAATATGATAATGTAAAAGTCAAGGCTGCCGATGGTTATTACGGTTGGGAAGAGCACGCTCCTTTCGATGCTATCGTGGTAACAGCCGCAGCGGAATATATTCCTCCACCTTTGGTAGAACAACTCAAAGACGGTGGGAAAATGGTGATCCCGGTAGGTTCTCCATTCAGAACTCAAAACCTGATGCTCATCACTAAAAGAGGCGATGATATCGTATCCAGATCTCTCTTCCCGGTAAGATTCGTTCCCTTTACGAGAAGTGAATGAGCTCTTTAGATAAGACGCACCCGTTCCAGTTAATCTCGATAGGTCTCCTATCCGCTGCCATTATAGCGTTTCAACTAGTGCTGATGACGCTTTTTTCCAACACACAATGGTATCATTTCGCCTCCATGGTAATTTCAGTAGCTTTGCTCGGTTTTGGTGCCAGTGGTACATTTCTAACTATATTCAGATCTTTCTTATTGGACAATAGCCGACGGGTAATAACACTTTCAATGCTTGCTTGCAGTCTATTTATGGCGCTTAGTGTCACACTCAGCCAGCTGGATCCGATTAGATTCGATTCCTTTCTGATCTTCTCCGAACAGCAACATGTTTTCAAACTGATCGCCACTTATCTGGTTTTATTCATCCCATTTTTCTTTGGCGGCTTAGCTATCGGAGTTTCCTTTGCCCGTGATGTGAAGAATATCGGCACACTCTACTTTGCCAATCTACTTGGCTCAGGAATCGGTGGCATTTTGGTTTTGGGACTATTCTGGCATTTTTACCCCGCCTCTCTTCCGATAGTGATCGCTATCTTACCGCTGATAGCCGCCTTAATTTTTATAATGAGAAAACTAGATACTTTCATCATGATTCCTATCATTTTTGTTGCTATTGTTATATTGGTCTTATTTATTAATCCTCCGGAAACAAAAACTTCAGAATTCAAAAGCATCAGCCAAGTGCTTCAACTTCCGGATGCTGAGATTAAGCACGAACAGCCCACTCCCTTCGGTCTTATCCAAGTTGTATCCGCACCGGCATTGCGCTATGCACCCGGACTTAGTCTGCAATATCGTGGTGATATCCCCATCGAGGATGTGGTTTTCAGCGATGGTGAATGGTTCGGACCGATCATCTTTCTCCAAGATAGCAACTCTGCGCATATCTATGATTACTCGACTATCGGCTTACCCTATAGGATGAATGCTCATCAAAATGTATTGGTTTTGGATGCAGGTACAGGCGATAACATAGCGCATGCCTTATCCAATAGGATTCCGAATATCTCCGCTATCGAGCCCAATGCTACTATCCCCCGCATCTTAAACTCAAAGTATCCTCAGAGCTCTGTTTATCTAAGAGAAGAGGTGAGTTTGCATCAAATGCACAATTATACCTATCTCTTGTCGGCAGAAGACAAATATGACCTCATCGTGATGCCCACTTTGGATGCCTTTGGCGGTACTTCCGGATTGTATGCTCTGCAAGAGAGATATTACCTCACCTTAGAAGCATTTGAGCAAATGTGGGATCTTGTGGATGAGGACGGAATGATCTGTATTTCTACTTGGATGGATTATCCGGTTCGCTACCCGCTACGAATTTTATCAACTTTCACCGAACTTTTGGACAGACAGAATATTTCCGACTATCAATCTCATATCGCTGCCATCAGAAGTTGGGGAATGGTTAGTTTTGTGCTCAAAAAAACACCTTTGACAGATTCCGACGTCACCTCTATCAGAAATTTCGCCTCCGAGATGAACTTCGATCCGCTTCAATTACCCGATATCCAACCGGAAGAGAGAACGCAGTATAACCAGATGGAAGATGAAAGCTTCTTTACTTACTTCGATCTATTGATGAGCGGACAAGGTGATGATTTTATCCGAGATTATGAATTTAATATCGCACCCACGAGCGAAAATAGACCCTATTTCTCACAATTTATCAGATTAGATAAGCTCTCGCAACTGCGCACCTACTTCAGTGACCATTCATTACCATTTTTGGAGCTGGGCTATATTATCATACTTGTAACTCTACTCCAGGTTAGCATTGTAGCAATCATATTGATAATTTTACCACTCCTGACCCGAAGGTGGGGTGGCTCTCATAAAATATGGACTTTGTTTTACTTCGGAGCTTTGGGTATCGGCTTTATGTTCATAGAAATCGTTTTTATCCAGCGCTTTGTACTTTATTTCGGTAATCCGATCTATGCAGCTACAGCCGTTATCAGCAGCATCCTGATATTCTCCGGGCTAGGTAGTTTTACCACTTCCTATTTTATTGCTGCCCGCAAATCAATAATGAATGTCTGCTTTATCATCATCACTTTTGCTATCTTATATTCAATTTTTCTTACACCTATTTTGAAGTTAACTATAAACACACCAATCCTGATCAAATTACTGCTGACCATCATTCTTATCGGACCGATCTCTTTTGCTATGGGTATGCCGTTCCCGTTCGGTCTCAGACTTTTGAACAGACACAATCCGACCAATATCTGTTGGGCTTGGGGAATAAACGGTTGTTTATCGGTTATCAGTGCTGTATTAGCCACAGTAATTGCAGTAGAATTCGGGTTTATCGCTGTGATGATCATAGCAGCTTTGATGTATGCAATAGCCCATATTTCTACATCCCTAAGTTATAGCAAATTTTGATTGTTACATCAAATATCCGGGATCGACATCTATTGTTTGGCGTATGGTAGATAGACAGGAGAGATTATTTTTGATGAGTGCGATTGCTGTGTGTAGAACGCTGACGCTACTTGCTTTGATAATAATATGATAACGATACTGCGTATTTATCTTTTCCATTGGAGCAGGAACCGGTCCCAAAATGATCAATTCATTTCTTCCAAATTTGTTTCTCACCATATCTAAAACCGTTGTATTTTTATTCAGTTCCAGTTCCAACACTTTCTTATGCTTGTGCGAGAACAAAAATCTTCCCAATCGGAAATAGGGCGGATAGAATAGCATTTTTCGCAGATTCAGTTCATGTTTGGCAAAATTTTCATAATTATGATCCAACGCCATTTTGATAGCATAATGCTGCGGATTATGAGATTGGATAATTACCTCTCCTGCTTTATAAGCTCTACCAGACCTTCCGGCTACCTGGGTTAGAAGCTGAAAAGTTCTCTCAGCCGCTCTGAAATCCGGAATATTTAGACCGATATCCGCCGATACTACGCCCACTAAAGTTACATTGGGAAAATCCAAACCTTTAGCTATCATCTGCGTGCCCAAGAGGATATCGACAGTACCTCGATTCATTCTTTCGAACATAGAATCGTAACTATCACGGCTGCGGGCGGTATCGGAATCCATCCTGAGAATACGGGCAGATGGGAATATCGTCTTAAGCTGAGTTTCAAGTTGTTGTGTACCGGGAGCGCCAAAGCCAAAAAGATAGCTGCCGCACTCCGGACATTTATTGGGCATCTGATGAGCAAAACCGCAATAGTGGCAGAGCATTGTCTGAGAGCTGCTATGGAAATTCATGCTGATATCACAATGTTTACATCTAAATAGCTTACCGCAGCTCAAGCATTGGACAAAAGAGGAATGCCCTCGCCTGTTCTGCAAAAGCATTACCTGTTCTTTTCTCTCCAAGCGTGCTTCTATCGCATTCAGAAGTTCAGAAGAGAACAATTGCTTGGGATCATCTATCTCCCGCATATCGATGACATTCAATTGGGGCATAGTGATCTCGTAAGGTCGTTCTTTTAACTCCATATATTCAAATTTTTTCTCGGAAGCATTATTCCATGATTCCAAGGCAGGTGTAGCACTCCCGAGCAATACGGTAGCATTTTCTTTTTGCGCTCTGACGATCGCAACATCACGGGCGCTGTAGTGTGGTGTGTTATCCTGCTTATAGCTCATTTCATGTTCTTCATCCACGATGATAATGCCGATATTTTGTAACGGCGCAAATATGGCACTGCGAGCTCCGATAACAATTCGGCAACGCTGCTGGCGAATCTTGAGCCATTGTTCCCATCTTCGCCTGTCTGACATATGGCTGTGTAAAATCGCAATTTCTTCCTCGAATGCATGAGTAAAACGAGCAATGATCTGTGGAGTGAGCGAGATCTCCGGTACCAGCATCAGAGCTGTTTTCACTGTTTTGAGCACATGTTTGATCACATCGATATATACTTCTGTCTTACCGCTACCAGTTATGCCATGCAGTAGTTTGACGCAGAATTTCTCCTTCTCCATTGCCGTAATGATTTGAGATATTATCGAAGTTTGTAATTCAGTCAAAGTTATTTTCTTGTCTTCAATCTCGTTTTTTTTTATTCCTTCTTCCGCTTCGATCTCGCGTGGTTCTATTCTTACTTTCCCTTTTTCCCGTAGCGCTTTTATGACAGAATAGCTATAATCTTTTGCCACTGTAGCCAACGGAAATTCTGTACCAAGTGTGAGAAAATATTCGTACGCTTCCGATTGTTTTTTGGTAAGTTTTACATCATCTGTTTTGTCTAAAACAATTACATAATTTGCGACTTTCTTCTTAATTTTTTTGTCGAATGTTCGATTTATTTTCACAACACCTTTACTTTCAAGCAATTCCAACCAGTACTGTAGTCGTTTTACAGACAGTTTCTTTCTTAGATGCTCCACCTTATAGTAATCATTATCGATAGCCTCTACTATCTTCTTTTCGGTTTCATTTAGCTCGATATTCTCGTGAAATTCCAGTCTGATTACCGAGAGCTGCATCTCCAGATGTGCTCCCAATGGTAACATCGTATCGATAATCTGACCAATCCCGCAATGGTAATAATTACTCATCCATTCTGCCAAGCGGATAAGATTTTCCGGTAGGAGTGGCTCTTCATCGACGATTTCATGAATATCTTTGTATTTGATTTTCTTATTAATTTTATCGTCCGTTTTCCAAACAATACCGGTGTGGTAGGCAGAATAAAGCGAAACAAGCACTCTTGTTCCGGGCAGTATTTTCTCTTTGCTTCTATAAGTAAAAGCTTCGGGTGTATTCAAGGGCAACGCAATTTTATAATAATACATAACTATTTCTTTTGTAATATCTTGTTTATCTCTTCCAATTCTTCTTCCAACTTTTCTTTTCTTTGATACAGCTCTTCCAGTTCCATTTTGAGCATCATTTCAGGTGGAATATTATCAATCTGCTCTTTTTCAGAGATCAGAAATTGCCAATATCTATCGCCGGCAGAACGTTGATGAGCTATCTTTTCTTTGGCTTTTGCTTGGGAAAAGGTATCGAAACATAGAGTAAACCCCATCACTGCATTTACACTTAGCGGTTCTTTCAGGATTATATCTTCCACTTGCAATAATCCCAAGTTCAAAGATAAATTCCCTATTCTCCAAGCGAGACCAAGATTCAAATCTGCTCCACGTAATTCTGATATCAGCACGAAATTCTCTATCGGTCTGATTGAAATGCCGCCGAAGAAACCGAGAAAATATTGGTTATTTGTACTACGATAGGCAAAAGATCGCGTCCCCAGCCCGAAATGAAACTCAGTCTGCACCTCACTCCCTTCCTGCATAAACAAACCGGATTTGCTCATCACAAAATAAGGTGATCTGCGGATATAATCATGAGCATTGTACATTTCGGATCCGTGACCTTCTGGTGGGGAAAAGTATTTCACCTCAGAGAGTATGTTTTCCACACCCACACTCACAGCTGGGATATTGAATGTCTCACTTACAAGCTGATACTTTATATTCCCATAATACATCTCATCATGATAGGTGGTGAATCCTATTTCCAATCTATCGAATATGCTCACTTGAATCCCGTAAGCAAAATCTGCTTCATACTCAGAGTTATTTTCTTTATATAAAGTCCGATAAACTCCGCTCGTTTCTACCATCCAGGCAGGCAGAGTATATGCATTGGGAATGTTTATCGTTCCCGTCCTACTCAAAGGAAAGGCAGCTAATCGCATACTCGCAAACAGCAGCAGCATAACTAAACCATAGTTCTTCATTATCGCCCCCTTTCGGCAGAAAATCATACTTTGAATTCATTTTTTTTCGCTTCTAAAAATAGTCAACAAAACTAATCTCTTTCAGCTCAAATATTCTCTAATCCATTGACCTTTTTTTGCTATTCTGGATTTTGGTCATAATAAATTTAAAAGGAGTAGAGAATGCAAACCAAAATGACCTCTTTCACAAAAAAGAGAATGCCGAGTTCCAAAATAATCGGCTTACCGCTCCGCTGCAAAGTGGATCATTCCAAAGAGAACCCCATCCCCTCCTTCTGGGGAACATGCTTCAAAGATGGCTCTGTTGCCAAATTGGAAGCACTCGAAGGAAGGCTTGAAAAGAACGCACTACTGGGATGGTGTGGAGAATACAATCCGGAAGATCACAATTTCACTTATGTTATCGGCATATTAGCTGAAGAGAACACTATCGCCCCGGCAGGGATGAAAGAGATTTCATTACCGGAATCTGATTTTGCAGTTGCTACCTTCGAAGGAATAGAACCGGACATATTCAGGCATGCACATGAGCTTGCCTTTGATGAGCTAAAAAAAGCCGGTTTGGAATACGACCCTACCCGCGGCTGCGAGATCGAATGGTACGACGAAAGATTTTGCAAGGATGAGAACAAAAAAGTCATCGATCTCTATATCCCGATCAAATCATAGAGGCTTCCCAAGTCAGAAATAATAATTTCTGTATGTATGAGAGGAGTTGGGACTATTTTTTCATCAAAATGATGCTTTGCCCACTCCTCTGAATTTGCAACCTGCTTTGCGATAGTGTTCCAATTTCTCGTTACTGATGAAATTGGAACAATCTATTATCAAAGGTTGAGTTCCGGTTTTTGCCAACACCATCTCCGCTTCCAGATCTTTGTAAAGTTTATGTCCAACCGCAAATACTACTACCTGTGCATCTTGGAGTGCTTCGTCCAAATCCTGATGCACCGGCACATTTTCCAACTCAGGCCAAAATTCTACATAAGGATCATGAACTTTTACCAATGCCCACGCTTCATTCAGGTTTTTTACCAATGTTTCCGAAGGCGAGTGGCGCGTATCGCCAATCTCTTCCAGATAAGAAACTCCTAACACGGTAATGCGCAGATCACGCAGATCGGGATGAATGCTCCTGATAAGTTCGATCGTGTGTAATGGCATGGTATCGTTTATGTTAACAGAGTTAATTGCGACATTCAAAGAGTCATCGATATCAAAAATTGCCTGCATCGACCAGTTTGCCAGCACCGGATCTTTGGTAAGACAATATCCGCCTACACCCAAGCTCGGTCTGAGCAGATTATCGTGTGTCCCTTTACGCTTTCTGATAGCATCTCGTACTCTGAAAATATCCACTCCGATCTTCTCTGCAAATCTTGCCCATTCCAAAGTGAGGGCTATATTGGTCGCCCGATATGAGTTTTCCATCACTTTTGCCAGTTCGGATGCATTGGTGTTTTCCAGCTGGGTAAGTGGATAATGGTTCACATTTATCACATTAGATAAAAATTGTTCCGCTTGTTTCTTACTTTCTTCATTGATACCGGAATATACTCGCCAGAAATCTCTGATCGAGCTCACATATTTGGCTCCGGGCATAACACGCTCATAAGAATGAGCTATCAGCGGAGGTTGCTTCTGGGTATCTATTCCTCTTTTTTCGAATTCTTCGATGATTATTGGTTTGACCACATGTTCGCAAGTTCCCGGTGGTACGGTAGTTTCGATTAGAATAAGACAATCGGGTCTGATATGTTTGCCCAGCGTACGCATCCCATCCCGGAAAGCGGCTAGATCACAATAGCCCCGCTCAGCTTCTCCGAATGCAGGTTTGGTAGCATCGAGCTGAATATCGACTACTACAATATCTGCCACTTCGAAAGCATCATTTAGCCAAGTAGCTCTAAAAGTCTGCTTATTACTCACCGTTCGCTCGAAGATCTTAGCTACTTCTCCATCGGATGATTTTACCGGTGGTACGCCACTGTTTATGGTGGGAACTTTCCAATATGAGCGCATCGAGGCACGTTGTTGACCATGTACGAAGTAGATGGGATCTCCATCTTTGTCTGTGCAATCTGCCACAACAGATGCCATAACACATCCTACAAAGCCCATACCTTGTACTGTAACGATTTTTCTGCCCATTTCGCGTTGTTTTTTGGTGATTGCCAATAGTTCTGCTCTCTCTTTTTCGCTCTCTTGATTTGTCGGCAGTGTGAATTTTCTTCCTTCCGCTGAAACTGATAAATCTAGCATCTACTCCTCCTACTTTCTTTATTTTTCTATCATTGGGATATGAAGTTCTTTGCTAAGATATTCCAGATCTTTCTTCAAATTCTCTGTAACTGGTATACCCTGCTCTCGCACATTTTTTTCGGCGTAGAATTCCTTCTCTCCGGCAACGTAGATCTTATCCTTACCGGGTGCTTTTTGGGATTGTTTCAATTCTCTGAGGATATCGCTTGTGATGGTTTTGAAGCTTTCGATATCTGTGAAGGCAGAGATATCCATGGCAAGGAAGAAATGCCCCAGCCTGTAGGGAACCCGCTTGCCTTTTTCATAACCGTGCAATCCGGCTAAATAACTGCCGTTTTGCAAAGCGGCGGATAGTATCTCTACCATTACAGCTAGTCCGTAACCTTTATGCCCGCCGGTTTCCTCTTCAGTACCACCCAAACCGACCATTGCTGCCTGTTTTTCCAATAGATCTACCAAGAGTTGCTTGGAATCTGTTACTGGCTGTGCCTTTCTGTCTATTGCCCATGCTGGCGGAGTGGGTTTGTCTTCTCTGGCTAATACCTCTATCTTACCACGTTGAGATATGGAGGTTGCGGCATCATAGAGAAAGGGATATTCCATATCTGTGGGAGCGCCAAATGCGATAGGATTGGTACCAAGCATTGGATCGACACCGAATAGTGGTGCTATGGAAGGGCGGGCATTGGTCACCGTGATACCGATCATATCCTCATCTGCAGCCATTTTAGCATAGAAACCGGCAATTCCGTAATGGGTAGAATTCCTTACCGCTATTGCCGATATCCCAAATTTTTTCGCTTTCCCAATTGCCTCTTTCATCGCCCGATACGAGATTACCTGCCCCATACCATGGTTGCCATCCCATACTGATATCGCAGCTTTGTCACTTAGTATCTCAATATCGGTTTGAGCAGATTGTACTCCGGCTTTGATACGATCATAATACATTCTTAATCTACCTACTCCGTGAGATTCTATCCCGCTTAGATCGGAAGCGATAAGTACATCTGCACAAATAGTAGCCTCATCTTCTGGTACTCCCGATTTTATAAATACCTGACGCATAAAATCATAAACCGTTTCCACTTTGTAATAGTTCATAGTTTCTCCTCTAAATCATATTTTTTCCGAAGAAGACTCGTTTATAAAACCAATTACGGCTATATCGTCAAGTTTTTTGTTCAGTTTTATGAACCTCATGCATCTTTTGTCACTATTGAAGCCAAGAATAGCGCTTTGATCGAGGATGAGTTTTGAGGGAAGTAAATTGCAGTTTAGGGTTGAGGGGACAGAAGACAGTAGGTAGTAGGCAGAATGGAGAAGGTGAGAAGATGTTGATTAGTTGATTGGATAATTGGTTGATTGGTTGAAAGTTTAGAAAGAAGGAATTTATAGGAATTTGTTCGCTGCGCTCACGGAATTTTTGGCAAAGAGCATGGAACGTAGGACAAGATATCATCTTGTCTTCGAAAAAACAGAAAGAAATGAGTTGAGGAATTTATTCAGTGGTACTCATGGAATTTTATTGGAAGAGAAGCAAATTGCAGTTTAGGGTTTAGGGGTTTAGGTAAATATATCGGAAAACAGAAAGCAGAGGTCAGAGATCAGAATGGAAAAACGGTCATCTCGAGCGGAAGCCCGACTTGTCGGGGTGAAGTCGAGAGATCTCTTTTTTACAAATGTCAAACAGCAAAGTAGAAAGACGGAGAGACTGTGAGAGTATATAGGAGAAAGAAGATAGGAATTTTGGAGGATAGGAAGATTGGAATACAGTAAGCAGAAGGCAGTAAGCAGATTGGAGAAGGTGAGAATGTAAGTAAATGAACAATGTATAATGAATAATGCAATATGCAGTTTAGAGTGATAGTTTAGAGATCAACGGTCATAAGCTTGTCACACTGAGTAGCTTCGGCGCAAGCCGGAGCGTATCGAAGTGTGAGTTGGTGAAAGAATAGCAGGATGAAGTTGATTAGTTAACTTGTTGATTGGTTGAACCGTTAAGTCGTTGAGGTGTTGATTCGTTCAATCGTTGAATCGTTGAATCGTTTCGGTCATTTGGTAATTGTAATTTGGAATTTATTTGCCTGCCCGGCTTGCCATGTGGAACCCAGTATGTTCCACTGTGGCATGCCATGTGGAACCTGTCTGTTCCACTGCGGTGAAATTTCGTCAGAAATATTTCAATGGGTTGATTAGTCGCCTCAAAAATAGACCAGTCCTTCAGGGCTGGTATTTGTTTATGAAGATAGCATCTTTACGCCGTTCACGGCGTTGATAAGCTAAAACCGGCAAATTCCTCTCTCAGTCTCTTCTCCCTGCTTTTCATACTTCGATTCGAAACTCGATTCGAAAGAACTTATTAGAAGAATGGAATCACGTTTCTACTCAGTATGACGATTTCTTGTTTCTATTAATTCCGGCGTAGCCAAATTCCCATCAATTCCGCGAACGAAGTGAGCAAATTCCTCTCTCAGTCTCTTCATGCTCTTCTCAAAAACTCATTACTCATCACTCAAAACTGCTTCACTATGTTTGTCCCTTCCTCCTTATTCCTTAATCCTTGATCCTTCTCACTTGTCACTTGTTACTCTTTACATATCACTTTCCCTTTCAGTATCACATACTATGTCCTCCGAAGCCTGCAAGGCGAAGGATGGTCACGTATTCCTTTTAGCTTCTATCTTTTAGCTGTTAGCTTAGCTTCTCTTCTCGCTTGTTTCACTGGGAGAATTTGATGCTTTCCTGTCCTATATGCCTATTTGTTGGTAAACAAAAATTTATTGACGAGAGGGGGCAATTCTAACATTCGGTATTCTATTATGAATTTTAAAAAACATTTGAGGTAAAAATGAAAATAATAATAACATTTATACTGGTATGTTTGTCCATATCCGCTTTATACGGAAGTGAAGGGTACCTGCAACCTCCCGAACATATAAAATCGGTTTTCGATGCGCCCGTATCTCCCTTTATGAGTTTTATCAGGTATCAGAACTTAGCATTGGAATATACTTATCAATATCATCAAACTCTGGAGCAATTAGCCGATCCGAAAGTCAATCTTGCCGGTAGAAGTATCTCCGAAAGATTAAACGGTGCCATCATGTTGACTCCCCGCATTGCTGTCACCATACATCATCTGGATACGAATACGTCTATAGAGGTCGCTCTGCCCGAGGAAATCAAGATTCGCAATTCTTCCATATCTCCCGATTATAAAACCCTTGCACTTGCTCATGAAACCGAAGCTGGCATCAAACTTATGTTGATCGATATATCCAGCGGCAAAGTTACTTATATCGAAGAACTCACCGTCAATGATGCTATCGGTGATGATGGTTATCAATGGTTATCAGACAGTCGGACACTTTTGATCAAAGCCATCCCCTCCGATCGCGATGAACCGCCGAAGAAGCCGCTTGTTGCCCAATCACCGATTATAGAAGAGAATCTGGGAACCGTCAGCACCCTGCGCACCTATCAGAATCTGCTGCAAAACCCACATGACGAAAAGCTGTTTGAATACTACTTCACCTCACAGCTAACGCTGCTCGACATTCATACTTTGGAAACTACTAATTTGGGTGAACCTACTATCTATCAACGTATCAAACCTTCACCGGATAGCTCTTATATTCTCATAGAAAAGATCGTTCGCCCCTACTCTTATCGAGTTCCTTATTTTCGCTTTCCCAAAAAATTCCGGATCTGGGATACAGAGGGCAATGTAGTCGCTCATTTACCCGACCGACCGCTGATGGATCAGGTCCCGATAGGTGGCACATATACCGGCCCGCGTAATTTTGAATGGCAGCCACATCATGATGCTAAATTGGTATGGGTAGAAGCTCTCGATGAGGGAGATCCCAAAGCGGAAGTTGACCATCGAGATCGGATAGTCAGAGTCTCGGCACCGGATTTTGAGAAGCAGGAGGAGCTTTTGCGCATGCAGCACCGCTATTCCTCTATCGTTTGGTCGCAACAACCCGATGAGCTCATCTATTATGAATACGATCGTAACAACCTCTGGCAGCGAGGTTGGCTCTACGATCTAAATACAAATGAAAAAAACCTTATCCTCGATATCAACACGCGAGACAGATACAATGATCCGGGTAATCTGGTAACTACCAGTACCGAGCGTGGATTCTCAGTATTTCTAAAACAAGACAACTGTGTATTCTATATCAATAACACAGGCGCTACTGCGGAAGGTAATTATCCTTTTTTGGCAAAATATGATCTGGAAAGTGAAGAACTGGAGAAGCTCTACCGCTCTGAGGAAGGGCACTATGAGATTATCTATGGGTTTGTGGATGACAAGCGGCAAGCTATAGCAATTCGCCGCGAAAGCCAATCTTATCCGCCCAATTATTACCTGGTAGATAGGCAAACCGGCGCACGAACCAAGATCTCCGATTATCCCAATCCTTATCCGGAGATAGCTGCACTGCACAAAGAACTGGTTACCTACGAACGTTCCGATGGTGTGCCACTCTCCGGAATGCTCTACCTGCCGGAAAATTATGATCAAAATAAACCGTTACCTTTGCTCATCAACGCCTATCCGCGTGAATATACGGATGAATTTACCGCCAGTCAGGTAGGATTGTCTCCCAATCGGTTCATTCGTTTCGGTCGTTCTTCCCTCAGATACATGGCATTGCATGGCTATGCGGTTCTATCCAGTGCATCCATCCCGATAGTCGGTGATCCGGAAACGGTAAACGAAACTTTTATCGAACAAACTCTAGAGAGTGTGAAAGCGGCGATAGATTATCTGGATGAACGTGGGATAATCGATCGTGAGAGAGTGGGTATCCAAGGACATAGTTACGGAGCCTTTATGGTAGCCAATATTTTGGCACACAGCGATCTCTGCATAGCCGGCATGGCAAATAGCGGTGCTTATAATCGTTCCCTTACTCCTTTCGGCTTCCAGCGTGAAAGAAGGACTCTGTGGGAAGCTAAGGAACATTATCTGAATATTTCACCATTTATGTTTGCCGGTCAGATAGATAAACCATTATTGTTGATCCATGGAGAGGAAGACTCCAATTCCGGTACTCATCCGATGCAATCTGAGCGAATGTTCCACGCTCTCAAAGGTAACGGCGCTACCGCTCGTTTGGTAATGCTACCTCATGAAGGTCATCACTATCGTGCCAGAAAATCTAGCCTACATGTCCTCGCCGAAATGATAAACTGGTTCGATGAATATGTGAAAAACCGTAATTAAGCTTTACTCACTTTCAAAATGCTTCCTCAGCTATTGTAGCAGAGAAACTTGTTGACATTATGTAATATCTCTTGTTTGTAGTTTATCGGATCAAGGAGGTAAAGTAGATGCGAAAGATAATGACGATAGCTTTTTTGCTAGGTGCAGTTTTAAATATACAGGCTGCTTTTTTGGGTTGGAACGCTCTGAAAACTGAAAATTATACGGTCTTTTTCAAATCCGGATATGAAAACCAAGCGTTGGAATCTGTAAATGCGCTGGAGTATTACAAGCCGGAAGTAGTAGAACTCACCGGAGCTAATATCAAGCATTTACCTTTTGTGTTGGAAGATCTTGGATCTATGTCCAACGGTTTGGCAAATCCGGTCTATCATCATATCCGCCTTTTCACTTATCCGTTTTCCGGGCAAGCAACTTCGGAAAATTGGCTCAGTTACGTAGCCAAACACGAACTTATCCACATGCATCATTTTAATAATATCGGCGGAGTACCGAAAGCTCTCTCTACGGTAATGGGCAGAATCATGATGCCGAATATTTTCTCGCCGGGATGGATCTATGAGGGTATCACTGTCTATGGAGAATCCTCAGATCGCACTTACACCGGCAGGTTGAACGACGGTTATTTCGACACTTACAACCGCGTTCGGCTTAGCGAGGAGAATTTCCCCAGCTTGCTTTCGGCAACTTATAGTCCCCGAACTTATCCCTTTGGTAGTGGCATCTATCTTTATGGCGGAACATTCTTTGCCTATCTTGCCGAGACTTACGGCGAAGATAAATTTGCCGAGTTTTTTAGTCGCTACGGAAGCTCCGGTTCATCTTACTTCTCGCCTATTTTCCCTTTTTTGGGAATAGATCGCCATGCTCGTGCCGTTTATGGCAAATCATTTCCATCCCTTTGGAAAGATTGGCAGCAGTATCTGAAGCAAACCGAAAAACCATATCTGGTTAGCGGCGATCGTCAGACCTATTTGGGTGACTATATAGACAATATGCAAGTGTACAATCAAGATCTCTACTATGCTCGCAAATTTCACAGAAAGACCGGCTCGCAAACTATGTTTACCTTCTATGAAATTGTTCGCCTGCGTGATGGAGAGGTAACCCCCGTCATTACCACGACTTCTCCGATAACAGATTTTACTATCATGGATGATAAGCTTTGGTATGGAGTGGACGAGATCAAGTCCGGCTATGCTAATACTTACAACAATTCCTACGGTTATCAAACATCTGTTCGCCGCAAAGACCTGCTTACAGGAGAAGATCGACAAATATTCCAAGCAGAGATGCGCAGTTTCGTAGTTCTGGACGAAAACACTATCCTTTACTCGCAAGATAGGAAAGATAAATTCGGTAGTTTCCTCTACGAATACAACATAGCACTCGATGAATCCGATATGAGATATCTTACCGCTCATATTATCGATAGATTCAAATTTTATGATGATAACCTATTCGTCTCTGCACGAACAGATTGGGAAAATTTCAGTTTATATGAATTCGAACCTCTGCGCGGGCAGTTTATGCCACTGGTTTTTACCCCTCATGTAGAACAGATAGTAGATATTGCCGGTGACAAAATCTTTTTCACCGCAAATTACGAAGACGGGCATTATCTTTACTATTACGATCTTGAGGACAACGAAGTTTATCGGATCGATGGGGAAGGATTTATCCGCCGGGCATCTTATGATGACAGGAACGACATCCTTTATCTGGCTGCTTTGAATTCCGGTGGATATGATGTATACCAAACCGAACTACAAAGCACAATATATGAAGTCCCTACCGATCCATTCGAAGCACCTATGCCCAATGTATTGCCGACCACGGTAATCGAACCCGGCTCCTATGTGGATAATTTGAAGACGCTATTGCCCGGTGTCAGAATGCCGATGCTGTACGCCGGTACAGATGAGACTATTGTCGGCATGTACCTGCAAGGCAGTGATACGATCGGTCATTTCGAATATGGAATACCATTATTATATCACATAGAAAATCAAAACCTCTATACTGACATGTTTATCAACAGCAAACTCTTTTCTCCTGTGCAAACTCGATTAAACTTCACTAATCAGGAGGATGATAGTGAGTTGTATTTCACTGTTAGTTCTCCACTTTTCAGACGGCTCCAACCTGGTGTCTCTCATCTCTCTCTGGCTTTGCAGACAGCACTTTTCGAAGATTTCGACCGGCTTTCCTATACCCCCCAGATAGCGCTCGGTCTCCGTTTCCCCGGGCTGGTTAATGAGTTCAGTTTTCGAATCCCACTGGAAAACAGAGATTATGGTTCAAGCATCAATAGAATGGGAGCTTATCTCGATTTCTACTCTCTTGCTTATCTATCCAAAAGTCATCTCAAATTAAGCGCTACGGGAATTTATGATGTTGATAATCCATCGATTGTCTTTCCTACAATCAGAGGATATGATGAAGAGTTAACAGCTAAAAAGGGAGCCGTAGTCTCTGCCGATCTATCTACCCGACTTCTCAGAATCCACAAAGGACTTTGGAACCCGAATATTTTCTTCGAAGATCTCAATGCCAATCTATTTGTAACTAGTGCTATCCCGACAGAAGGGTCCAGACAGCTTGCCGGAGGTTTGGAATTGGTGCTCGACGGTGGATTGCTGTTTCTATCACAATCTGAATGGGGGATGAGAGTCTCATATAACCGGGAGGAAGAACTGAAGACCGACTTATTCTTTCAAATCGGGATGAGTTGGTAGGGTTTCTGTGTTTAGAATAAAGCGCACTCTGTCTTGACCGGATCGTTATTTTTCGGCGTTTTGAGATGAGTTGTTATCGTGTTTTTCAAAAAAACAGATATTTATCCTTGACGTCAAAATCATCTTAAAACTTATTTATATATAAGATCGTTTAGGAGGAAATTATGAGACGTATAATTTTGATAATCACTTTATTGTTAGGAATACATATCTTATGGGCACAGACGCCTATCTATCAGCAAGATTTTGAAGATTTTGTTTTTGACACCGGCACCGAAGTTACCACTTTCGGTGATAATGATGAATGGATTTTTTCTTCCACCGGTTCTCATGATGATCGACTTATTTATCATGGTGACTGGGGAACTGGTACAACTACCGGATTTCGCGGTAATGATTTCGTAATGGGATATCAGCATAGTGGCACATCCGGAACTTTTACCGCTTCCCTGACGATAACCAACAATACCGGTGAGGTGATAACCGACCTTTTTGTAAGCTATCTGGGTAGAGTGGAACGGCTCGGTGAAGGAAGATCGCCGGAATGGACTGTCCATGTTGACGGGGTTGAGATCCCGGATTTGTTCTATTCCACCAGTGTCGGTGAAGACCAGACCAGAAGTGCAGTCATCGGTGGCTTGAATATCGGTGTGGGAGAAACCGTGACGATAGAGTGGTCTTCTGACCGAGGACAACCCTCGGGCGCTAGTAAACAAATCGGTATCGGTGATGTTTTGGTAGATATATCCGAAGTGAACCAAGTGGTGATTCCTACTTTCTCACCACCAGCAGGGACATATACCGAACCGCTGAATGTCGAGATCTCCACTACCACCGAAAATGCCACAATCCATTACACTTTGGACGGATCCGATCCCGATCAGACTTCTCCTATTTATACCGATCCGATCTATATAGATGAAACCACCACTGTCAAAGCTCGTGCTTACAAAGAAGATTATATCCCCAGCTCGATCGCTACAGCCGAATATCAGATGCCTACTTTCGTAGAAGATCTTGCTACTCTACGAAATAGCCCTCAGGGCGAACTTTATACCGTTACCGGCGAAGTTGTCCTCACTTTTCAGCAAGATTTCAGAAACAATAAGTTTGTTCAGGACAACACCGCCGCGATACTTATAGATGATGATCCGGGCATTATAACTACCACTTATGAGCGTGGAGATGGGATAACCAATCTCACCGGTACTCTGGGTGAATATGGCAATATGTTACAATTCACTCCCACTCTCGATCCCGGAGCACCAACGTCCACCGGTAATGTGGTAGAACCAACCGTTCTTACTATCGACGTTATGAACACGAATTTTATGGATTATCAGGCTCAGCTGGTTACTATAGAAAATGCAAACTTTACTGATACCGGCACTTTTGCTAACGGACAAGTTTATGGCATTTCAGATGATAGTGGTAATGGCGATTTTCGTACCACTTTCTATGACGTCGATTATATCGATGATCCGATCCCACAAGAACCTCTTCATCTTACAGGCATACTCAATTCCCGTTTTGACGGAGATTACATCACCTCGCGTGATTGGGATGATATGGAAATTCTTACCGGCTCAGTTGCTACTCCTACTTTCGATCCACCGGCGGGTAATTACATAGACGATATTTCGGTCACTATCAGTTGTGCTACCGAAGATGCAACCATCCATTACACAACCGATGGGACTGAACCGGATCAAACCTCTCCTGTATATAGCTTACCTATTTTAGTAAACGAAACCACCACGATAAAAGCAAGAGCATATTTGGAAGGATTGGATCCCAGCCCGGTTGCAACTGCTCAATACAACTTTCCTACCGAAATCTCTGATATTGCTGACTTACGTAATAGTACCCTCGATCTGCCCTATACACTTACTTCCGAAGTTATCCTCACTTTCCAGCTTGATTTTCGTAATCAGAAATTTATTCAGGATGATACCGCTGCTATTTTGATAGATGATAATGATGGGGTGATCACAACATCTTATGAGCGAGGAGATGGTATATCAGGTTTTACCGGCATATTATCCGAATATGACAATATGTTGCAGTTTATCCCCTTAGCCGATCCAGGCGCTCCTACTTCCACCGGGAATACTGTCACTCCGATAGTCCTTACTATTGATCAGATGATGACTAACTATGGGGGGACACGCAGATTGGCAAATGGACAACTCTGATGTAAGTGTTTTAATGGGTGTTGGATAAAGGTGTTTTTGTGCGAAATTGTTAATTGTCAAATTTAGTGAAATTCGGCGTTTTTGTGACAGACTTTTGGCAAATGGAAAATGTGTTTGTGACAGACTTTTGTCAAATAATATAGAGTAGAGTTGACAACATAAACCTGTTTGTAATAGTGGACTTAGAACATACAATGAACTAAGTAGAAGACGACAGAGCGCGGAGCAACTCGTCCTTGGTGGAAAGAAGCTCCTCTAAGCGCTTAATAAGCTGAGAATTGAGCTTTTGGTTTTTCTGAGAAAGCTCATTACACTCCGCCTGCAGGAGAGATATATTTTTTTTTAGAGCGCTGATTTGCTGCTCCAACTCCCGGATCCGATCCTCGTGCACGCGATCCTTATTATTAGATCCGGATCCCTGATCCAAATACATGGATCCCTCACCGGTAAGTAGCCAATGTATATTAACAGAATATTTCGAATATAATTTAGTCAGAAATGAATATCCCGGGCTAACAAGACCCATCTCATATTTACTATAATTGGATTGGCTAATACCCAAGGAAGTTGACATATCAACCTGTGATAGTCCAATTTTTTTTCTAAGCCTCAAAAGGCGACTATGAAAGGATTCACCCATAATATACCCCCTGTGAATAATCAAAAATGAATATTATTATTGACAGATATTCACATATGATTATTCTTGGTAATATAAAATAACAGGGGTGAAAAATGGCAAGTGAAAAATTGATTGGGCTGGAGCTAAAGATCGCTCGCATCCGAGCGGGCATGAAACAACAGGATCTGGCAAACCGCATTGGATGCACACAGGCGATGGTTAGCTTTCTCGAAAGAGGCATCCGGAAACCCGGAGAAAAATTATCCAAAAAAATAGAAGAAGCTCTATTAAGAAGGGCAAGCTGAAAATGATTTTAAACGGGGGAACTACGATGCCAAACTTTACGAATTCCGTATCCACATACGGTTCCCCCAGGGATCGGTTTGGCCGCCGGTCCCGACTTTTTGCAAAGGGGGAAATATGTGGCTAACAGTAAAACAGGCAGCAGAGGCTCTGAGAGTCTCTGAGAAAACCATCAGAAGACGCGTTAGAAGTGGTAAGTGGAAAACAAAAGAGGAGCCAACTCCTGGAGGGGGCAAACCAACATTGTTTTTACAACTGGACAATCAACAACTGGACACAACTGGACAACTGGACACAACTGGACAATTGGACATTCAACAACTGGACACAACTGGACAATCAGAGGTGGACAGAGTTGGACAATCAGAGGTGGACACTCCGGAACCTACGCAACACATCGAAAAATGGCAATGGGAAGAGTTGACGTCTGAGCAGGAAAAATACGCTCTGGCGCGGGCAGCTCTGGTGGCAGATATCGAAAAAATTATCTCTCAGCACGAAAGCAAACTGGAAGGCTGGGGAAACGCCTACAACATGTATCTCAACAAACTGATCGGCACCGGGTGCATCGAGCTGGAAGGATGCAAGAGTGAACGAACGCTTCGGCGTTGGATCAAGTCTTATCTGGAATCCGGCAGAGACTACCGTTCCCTGGCGCCGGTGCGCGGCAAGAAGTCCGAACATAGCGTTCCGGCTGAGCTGCAACGTGAATTACTCTCGCTTCTTTTGCATCCCAACCGGCTTTCCAAGTCATCAGCGATCGAGTATCTTCGCCTAAAGCTTCAAAAAGAAGGCGGAGAGCTTCCGTGCAGTAAACGCACTTTGCTGCGCTGGATAAATAGATGGGAGAAGAAACACCGGGCAGAGTGGACACTGGCGCGCGAGGGACAGAAAGCGTATCGAGACAAAATTGGCATGCTGATAACTCGCGATCAAAATGCATTGGAAGTGGGAGACGTCTGCGTGATAGACGGGCACACCTTAAACTTCCGCATATTAGATCCGAAAACCGGCAAGCCAAGGCGCATGACACTGATAATGTGTTATGATTGGGCAAGCCGGATGCCCGTTGGCTGCTCGATTAATCTAACCGAAAACACAGAGTCTATTCTACTGGCGGTCCGAGCAGCGGTGATCAACTATGGTTTCGCGCCGCGCATACTCTACATAGATAATGGCAAAGCCTTCCGGTCAAAGATATTCAACAAGAAGCCGGAGCAAGATCTTCCGGATCTGGCCGAGGAGCTGCCCGGCTTATTCTATCGGTTGGGATCGGAACCCGTATTTGCCACGCCCTACAATGCCCGAGCAAAGGTAGTGGAAAGATTCTTCCATACTATGAATGAAAATTTCGAAAGATTCATCTGCAGCTTCTCCGGCGCAAGTATAGGAGACAAGCCGGCAACGATGAAGCGCAATGAGAAGTGGATATCAAAACTAAAAGACAGAAAGCCAATTACGATCGAAGATTTCAAAATGCTCTTCAACATGTGGATCTACGAATACTATGGCAAGCGAGAGCACAGAGGTTTGGAAGGGAAAAAACCGCTCGAAATATTCCAAGAAGGAATCCAAGCTGTAGATCGAAGCCGGCTGATTCACCCACGTGAGCTGCAATACCTATTGTTGTCCGAAGACAAAATCAAAATAACAAACAAGGGGATAAGACTTTTTGGCATGCAGTTCTGGGCAGAGGAGCTGGTCGGCATGGCAGGAGACTTGGCATATGTGCAATACGACATTATGGATATGAGGCGTGTGTGGGTATATCGGGAAGGCAGGCGCGGGTTTGTGTGTGTGGCTGAGCGCGATA
>Ga0334898_1000914_pt1 | contig 39159 bp, 36 predicted proteins | sample GraSluR3_MG_10_FD_207228 | JGI IMG/M metagenome (GOLD analysis project Ga0334898, IMG submission 207228) | Sludge microbial communities from methane-producing bioreactor in Wageningen University, Netherlands - Granular Sludge_3_08-R3 | ecosystem: Engineered > Bioreactor > Anaerobic >... | reverse complement strand
CGGTTTGGTTTGTGTTGTTGTATTATCTTACATTCTCCCGGTGGTAGAAGTCAAGTCTTACCGAAAGGAGTTTTGTTATGTCAAGTGTGTATGTTCCTGATAACACAAGGAGTTATAGTTATCAGCATATTCAGGGTACAATGCTGGTAAATCTTAACAGGGTTGCCAGTGAATTAAAATTATCTCATCAGGAATACAGGTTAATGGGAATATTGATCGGGTTATGGAATATGGCTTATAATAAAGCCTTCCCCACTGTGCAGTATCTTGCAGAGAGTTGCAATATGAGTAAATCCACGGTATTAAAAAACCTGGATAAGCTTATAGATAAACATTTGCTTATTGTGGTTAAAGAAAAAGGCCGGAGAAACAATTATTATATTACAAAAAATCTTTTTCAAAAAATTGCTGGTACTGAAACCATTTTAGAAAGTACTTCATGGGAAACCACACATGATAAACATACAAAGAAAAAAACAGATAAAAAAAATCATTATGATGATCAAAAACAAATTAAACCCGATAATTTAACCAGGGAGATTATTTTAAAACTCAGACAATGGAATTATAAAGGGGTAAGAGATTTGTTAAAACAGTTTTCTTCAGAAGAATTGAAAGAAATAATCCAGCAGGTTGAATCGTATAACCCGGCAAATAAAGGGGCTTATTTTAGAGTTCTTTTAAAAAGCAATAACTATAATACCTGTCAGCCAAAAGATTTTCAGTTGCATCAACAGGATAAAATAAACTTAATGCTTCAGTATCAGTACTGGAAACATAAAAAAACAGGTTATATCTATAAAGTGAAACCCTCAATAGGGCAACATCTATATATTAGATATAATTCAGAAAATGAAATGGTTTACTTTACAGAATATCAAGATTTTTCAGATACACTTGATAACTTTATACCTGCCACTAAAGAAGATCTTCTTCATCTTAACAGCAATCAGGCTGCCAAACCAGACAAAAACGCAATTATTGCAGATTTAATTAACAAGAATTGCCATAAAGAGGCCACACAACTCAGGCAAATCTTTAAAATAAAAAGCTTGTAACTATATGTTAATAATTCACCTTTACTGGCAGGTATTTTAAGGATTGTTAACTCTATAAATTATTTAAATGTTTTTAACGAGATGTTATAAAGTATTTCAGAGCAGAACAATAAAACGGTTTTAAAGTTGTTTTGTGCTCCATTTGTAAAAGAAAAGGAGGGTTTTAAATAATAACCAGAACTAAAATAATCTCTTTGAGGAGATTTTGTTGATTCTTTTGCGGCATATTTGTATTTTAATGTCATTTTGCAATCCCGCCTGTTTGCTTTACCCCATTTCTATATGCATTAAAACACTTTTTTAGAAAATCTTGCAAAATAGTTTTTTATTTAAATTATAGATGTAAATAACAAAATGCCTGAAACGAGAGTTTGTATATATAATATATATCTAAAATATAGATATAATATATATTACAGAAGTATAATTGTAACATTGTTAATATTAAGATGCTCTTAACAATTTAAAAAAGGTATTAGGGTTTAAGCATATTTTTTATCTTTTGAGTCTGTTTCAAGAGAGTTTTTAGCATTAATAAGGTCTGAGAGTCTTTGTTTAATGCTCATTCGGGTTTGTGAATGATTATTTTCAATATTAATAAGGGTATTTTCGATTTGAGATTTTAGTTTCTTTTTCAGGTACATAATATTTTCTGCAAGACTTCCAAAGGGCCTGTTTAGAACAGTTATTCTGCTTGAAACATCCGGGTACATACGTTCAGGGTTATCGCTATAGTGTTCAATATATTCTATGAGAGCTGTAGGATAACTTTGGCCCTTGTATTCCTTTACCACCTCAGCATCTTTTAGTGAAGTAAACCCTTCACAGCCTTTAAGTAGAAATTTATCGAATCCTACGATATAGGTTTTATTAAGATCCAGTTTCTGGTCACCGGCAGATGTTTCTATAGTAACATTTTCCGGCTTAATTCTTTCATCTGGTGCTGACAGTGCATCATAAGAATATCTTAACCCTGAGACATGCATTATTCCGGGCTTTTCTATGGTTCCTGCACTTGATGCCCCGTTATTCAGTGCGTCTAAAATTTGCTGGCCTGTTAATTTCACTGTAACTATATTTGTATCATAGGGTATAACCTGATTTTTAATTATTTCAGCGAATACGGGCCCTTTTTTAATATCCTGTCGAAGTCCACCGGATTGAATAAGGACAATTTCAGCACCTGTAAGCTCTTTAACTGCGTCTGCTGTAAGGGTTCCAAGCAGGTTAGGTTCCCATACTGGCCATTCACAGCTAATATCTTTTTTAGTCTGTGCTATCAGGGTTAATTCTTTGTCAAGCATAGCTGACATGTTCTTTTCTTTAGGAAGTTTTGATACATTGATAAGCTGATTTTCTGTGGTATTAATATTTATTATTCTATCTGCAATCGTGCCAAGTGAATATACAAAGTTTCTTAATCTTGTTTGAATGTTAGATTTTACTTTAGGCTGGTTATCATTAATCTTTAACAGGCCATTTTTATTAAATACGAGGTGACTTACACCGAGGTTTTCTCCATATTCACCTGAGTGAAGTATTAAAACAGGTTCATTATTTCTTTTTGATTCAAATAAATTAACACCTTTTTTAATTCCATTCATTTTAATGTGGTCATGACCGCCGACGATAACATCAATACCGGGTATGGTTTGAGCTATTTCTTTATCTAATTCAAGTCCAAGGTGAGAAACAAGTATAATACGGTTGACACCCTGCTTTTCAAGCTGTTCAACATCTCTTCTGATCTCATTTTTGGCTTCGACAGCAACAATTCCTTTTGTAAATTTTTGGTAACTGGTGCCATTAATATCCTGTGTAGTGGCTCCAATCAGCCCATATTCCACCCCATTAATTTCTTTAACAGTAGATTTAACAAGTTTATTATTTTCTAAAGGTTTAAGTGGGTTATTTTTTTCTATATCCAGATTGTTAACGATAACCTGAAAATCAGCTTTTTTCAGGGCTTTTGCAAGGTGTTTAGATTTGACAAAAAACTCATGGTTACCCAGGGTAGCGTATTGAACGCCCAGATCATTTAATAGATCTACCTGAAGGGATAAATTACCATTCCCAAGTCCAAAATCACCTGCATGAAGGGTTAAGGTATTATCATAATTACCTTTTATGCCATCAATAGCAGTTTTTAGCCTGGGTATGTTTTCGGTATTGCTGTGGGTATCTGCCATATAAAGTAATGTTAAAGGCCTTTCAATTGCCTCTTTTAGTTTTTTGCCAGCAAACATAATAATGTTATTAATATCTGGTTTTACAGCACTTTTTGCAACGGAAACCCCATTGCTATTATGATTACAAGCAGAACCATTAATCTTCAAACACTTACTATAATAAGCATTTCCTGGTGAAATACCCCCAACTATCAAATTTTATCCCCTATTAACTACTCTCCAGGTTTAAATAGAATTTATTCCCCACCTAAATAAAACATCAAAAAGTTTTTTGTTGCTAGTATTTTTAAATTTATACGAAAAATTTTTTTGGGTCCCTCAATTTCAGAAAACAAAGTAAATATTAGAGAATATGTTCATTACGATTAAGTTATGACAGTTTAAAAGAGAAAAAAATTCTGTTTGAAAAGCATTTTCAGGTTTTTAAGAGAATTTTTACAATACTGGCACAAAATTACATTCAATAATAGAATAGTAATAGACGAGCAATAACCATAAACACCGGAAAGGGGCATTGTGGCACAGAAGGATCGTACTATTGACGTTGGTACAATGACGAATGCGCAAAAAGTAGCAGCATTATTAATTTTATTGGGGCCCGAGGCGGCTTCAGAGATATTAAAGAACATAAGTGATGAAGATGAAATTGAACACATCACACTTGAAATAGCTGCTTTACACAAAGTGCCTCAAGCCCATCTTGAAGTTATTCTTGAAGAATTTCATAGTTTATTTCAGGCAAGTGGCCTTATGGCACAGGGAGGCGTTAACTATGCAAGGCAATTGCTTGAATCAACTTATGGAGATAAAAAAGCCAGTGCTATTCTGGATAAAATGATGGCGTCATTGCAGAGTACACCATTTCAATTCTTTAATGAAGCAGATCCTTCTCAGCTGGCCACATCATTTCAGAGTGAAAACCCTCAGTTAGTTTCGCTAGTACTTGCATATTTAAGGCCTGAAAAAGCAGCAGCAGTGTTAAATAATCTTCCATCAAAAATGCAGGCTGCTATTGCAAGCAGAATTTCAAATATGGATAGAACAAACCCTGAAGTTCTTGCTGAGGTTGAAAGAATACTTGAAAATAAATTTTCTTCCATTGTTTCACAGGATTTTTCAAAAGCTGGCGGTATTGAATCGCTTGCAGATATACTTAACAGGGCTGACAGAACAACTGAAAAAGCTATTATGGAGTCTCTTGAAGAAACTGACCCTGAATTAGCAGAGAATGTTAGAGAACTGATGTTTGTTTTTGAGGATCTTGTACAGCTTGATGACAGGGCAATTCAGCGTATGCTGAGAGAAGTAGAGACAAAAGACCTTGCTCTTGCTCTTAAAGGAGCCAATGAAGAAGTTAAAGAAAAAATATTTAAAAATATGTCAGAACGGGCAGGAAATATGCTTAAAGATGACATGGAATATATGGGCCCGGTCAGAGCAAAAGATGTTCAGGAAATGCAAACAAAGATAGTTGGCATTATTAGAGCTCTTGAGTCTACAGGAGAAATCATTATTTCTCGAGGAGATGAAGAAGATCTTCTGTTTTAGCTATGTGTTAATATTAATGAAAATATATAAACATCAGACGTTATCAGGTCTGAAAAAATCAAGATAGACTTTAACAATGTTATCACCGTCTGTAAGGTCATTTGATTTATATTTAACTGTAACTCTCCTGACAATAACGTCACCTGCCTGGTTAAATACGAGATCCTGAGTGCTGACATTGACATAATATTTACCGTTTACTGTATATGAATTACTTACATCAGGTAAAGTTCCAGAATCAAAAGCATTCATAGTGCGCCACTCAAGTTCTACTTCTCTTAAATAACGAATAGCAAGGTTATTAGCGTTGGCAATTTTTTTGTCTTTACCTGTTAGCATAAAGCTGCTGGTAAGTGTATGGCTTAAACTCAATACCAATATGCCAAAAAACAACATTGCTACAAGAATTTCAAGCAATGTGTAGCCTTTTGAGTTTCTATGTTTGTGATTATTCAATATTTCTCGGTACATTTCGGGCAAATCCTTTTATTCCTATTTCCAGAGAGTTATTTTTAATCATTGTTATATCCCAACTAATGCCCTTAATCAAGGCATTTAAGTCATAAGTTGAAACGCCTCCTTCTTCTCCAATCAATGAATAGTCAGTTTTACCGTTAACAGGGTTGAGATAATAAGTCAAATAAGTATTTTGAGGGTCTATGTCTTTTGCTATGACTGTTACCCAGCCATTAATAGTAGTATGATATTCAGCAGGATTCTGATTAATTGACCAGTTATAATCAGCTGCTGAAGCCAGTTCACAGAGTTCATAAGTGTTTTCATCTGTATTTTCTCTGAGAAAATAAACATATATATGGTAAAAGTAGCTGGAACTACTATCTAGATCCTGATTATTATGAACCATGAGAGCTATAGCATTGGAGGTATTTGTTTGATAAAGAGTTTTTTCAGAGTCCAGGTTATAAGCATACAGCTCAAGGTCAACCCCAGAAGGATAAATATATGCTGCACGCTTTACTTTATCTCGAATACGTTCAGAAGCATTTCTCATATCCATTACTTCTTCTATTTCTTGAGAATGTATATTGGCGGCATCTGTCAAATTAAAAGCAAATTCAGCAAGAGATATTGTAACAATAGTTAATATTGTTGTGGCAATCATTACTTCAAATATGTTTACACCTGATTCTTTTTTAATCATAGGTTATATTTCCTGAAAAAGCGTGTACCTTAATAGTTTTAGAATTAGAATCACTAATGCCTATTTTAATAGTGCAGGTTTCGTCAACCGGATTAATAATAATTACTTTATCTCCATTATCTTCAACTGTTTCGGTATAATCTATCAGGGGTGTACCATCTATGTAGAAATAAAACTCACCGCATGAGTTACTTAAAATCTTAGTATTTGAAGGTAATACTCCTGATCCTTCTCCAGAATCTGAAGATGATAAGATTTTTGATGTTCCTGCATATATTTCATACTCATTTTGAGAGACAGGAAAAAATACCTGAGTTATAATGCCGTTTCTTTTTGCGTATTGTCTGGCTTCTTTAAGTGCAAAAGCAGCCTGATCAGTGGCATTACTGGTTGATTGTCTGTTAATAGTATTATTATAATTTGTGAAAGCAAGTGTCATCATAACAGAAATAATTACTACTGTTACAAGTAATTCAATAAATGTAACTCCTGATGTTCTTTTTTGGAGTATTTTATTGTGATTCAACAAGGTTAGACTCCTGATTACTAATAAGTTTCCAGTTAGTATAAATGATACCCTGGTCTACACTGGGGAAAAGATCGGTAAAAGTAGGTGGAAGATCGTTCAGGTTTTGAAATCTTGGTTCAGCAGCCCAGTTTCTCAAGCCTGGTGCTGTATAGTTGTTGCCTCCGTATACCCAGTTTCCTGTAGCAAATTGACTTCTAAAGAGCTGAATAAAGCCTCCTTTAATGGAAAGGGTTTTGTTGCTCCAGTTTTCACACATTCTGGGAAAATTTTCAAAGCCGCCGCTATACTGGCCAGAATTTGGGTTTGTTGGAACATTTCCTGTAACAAATACCAGATTAAACTCTGTATTACTGGCATTTTTAAGGTTAGGACTCTGGTTTTCGCTATCCTGCCAGCTATTGGACAGAACAGAAATAGAATCAGAAACAACGGCAGCAGGTCGCCAGTCATCCAGTGAGGGAGTTTCAGAGGTATGTTTATTAAAATCTCCCTGAACATAAACAGGCAGGTTACTTACAAAAGTCATTGGTGCAGGTAATTGATCACCATTTGTAAACTTAAAACCGGTAACGTTTCTACCAGGATCAGGGGTATAAGGGTTTCCATCATTGTCAGCAACAGCATCATCTCTGGTTAGATATACCAGAACGCCATCATCATCAAGGTTTTCAAGCTGATCTCCTGAAGTAGAAATAATGTTATTAATTTTACTTATATCTAGGTCAGTTGTTTTAACTTTCTGGCCTGTAGATGCTGATTCTCTGTTATCCCAGAATTCTGTTTCAGTCAGGGCTCCGTTAAAGGCAGTATATTTACCAGTATCCTCATCTTCTGTTGCTTCTACAGGGGCATAAGTAACCCCTTTATAGGTAATTTCATAAGCTGGTGCGCTTCTACCCTGGGTTAGAACGTTTATTTTCATAGTGGAGTTTTGATCATAATATCCACCGGGTTCTATAGATTGTAAATTGGGGGCTTTAAGCTTTTTTGCACCCAGATTAGAATCTTTTACTGAGCCCTGCCAGCGTTGAGTGGCTTTTGTAACCCAGTTATCTGTTTCGTCAACATAATAATCAGAGTCAAGATTGTCAGAGGTCATTGATTGCAAAGATCCTTCTTTGTTGCCCCGGGTGATTGAAACGGATCCTCCCATATTTTCTGTGCTGTTATAGCGTCTGTTATATATTTCGCCGGCAGCCGTCATACCGTCAGTGTAGACTTTTAGATTTGCATGAGTGCCGAGATACATATCTTTATTTGTATGAATTAAACCAGTAATTTCATGATTAGCCCCTGGTAATACTTCAAGTTCATCTTCAAAGAAAATACTATACATAAAGAGTGTTGACCTTCTAATAAAGGCTTTTTCTCTCATTCCAACCCAGCCATAACCATCTGCATAAGCGCTAGCCTCTACATTTACAGTTTCTATAGTATATTCAGGTTTTCTTTGCCAATCCTGTTCTTCTTTTATGCCGTATCTAACAATTATAGACTTACCACTGTCGGTTGTTTCAGTATATTGATAATAGTCCATATATGTTCCAGAGACAAATTCTTCATCAGCAAGATCTGTGTCGCTGAAAGAAAAGACCCTTTCATCTGGTGAAGTGCCTGTATCATCAGTACTGGTACCCTGAAAGCTGATATCAGGCTCAAGAGTAAGGTTGTCAGTAGTATAAGCTTCATGAAGTTTTGCTTTTGCCCTATTTAAACCTGATTCACAGGCAAGCTCAAGTTCTGCTTTAAGTTTTTCATCTATTGTCAGGTTTACATCAGATACAGAAGCTGTGCTGGTAGCAAGTGCGACCAGTAATAAGACGGTTGCCAGTGTCATTACAAGGATAAGAGCAGAACCATAACTATTTCTCTTCATAAATTCTCCAGAATATATGGGTAAAATTTCATTGGAGTCTTTAAGAAACAGGTTACATTATTTTTAGTAAAAATATAACCATAATCTCGCATTTAATGTTATAAATTTAACAAAATACACATGAAAATATTTACTTATTATTAAAATTATAGTATAATTTTTGGAAAATGAGAACCCGTTTTCTGTTTTCAGAAAAAAAATTTAGTAAAAATTTATGTATTTTATTGAAAAGCTTTTATTGAAAAGGTTTTCTGACTTTTAAAATAGTTGTATCCCTTTACTAAAAGTAACATAGACAATGTTTTGTTGGGTATTATTAATACAAAAGTATTCTTTATAATTACAATCGATAATGATAGAGAGGTATATTTTGAAAAAATTCTTTGTTTTTCTTATTATACTAATATTTGTAACTTCCTGTGGTGCCAAAAAAATAACTATAGATGAAAAAGATAATCTCGCAGTATATACAGAACTTGAAATGCAAAGGTTTAAGCTTACTGAAGAATATTCAAAAACCCTTAAAAATGATAAATATAACAAAAAAAAGCTTAATGAACTTAATAAAAAGATTAACAATATTAATAAGAAGCTCAATATTCTTCATGAAACCCCAGAAGTAAAAGATTATATAAACAATAAAACAGGCGAAAATCAACCAGAATCATCATCAATAACATACAAGAAAGCTACAGGATATACATTTAAAACAGGAACAAGACAAGAAAAAATTGTTGATCCTGAAAAAGAAGCAACTAAAATAGAAAGTGAATTTAATTCCACTAATAACACTTTTGATCAGAAATTTTTAAATGAATCAGTAGTCTCAGATCAAGAGTTTTATGATGATTTTGAGGATGTTTTTTCTGAAAATACTTCACAGAATATAACAGGCGAACCGCCTCCAGAAGAGAGCAATAAGCTTTTTGAAGAAGATATTGCGTTTTAATTTGATTGTGATTTAATACTGAAATTAAGATGTAGCTGATTTTGTGGTATAAATGAAAAATTATAAAACTGAGTTGCTTGAATGTATTGATGCTATTACTCAATGGGAAGAATCGTTCCCGTATTTTACAGTAGATGAGAGCTTAAAGGTAGAAAAAGATAAGTTAAAAATCTTCACAAAAGAACTTATCAATAAGTTACAGGATAATTATCCTTTTCATCACCCGCTTTATGCAGGACAAATTTTAAAACCACCCCACCCGGTAGCAATAATGGGGTATGTAGCAGCTATGATGATCAATCCCAATAACCATGCCCTTGATGGCGGCCCTGCAACAGCCAGGATGGAAAAAGAAATTATTAATCTATTTGCTGAAAAATTTGGATATACAGACCATCTAGGGCACCTAACATCAAGTGGAACAATTGCAAACCTTGAAGCTCTCTGGATTGCAAGAGAAATTTATCCAGATAGACCTGTTTTTATTAGTGACCAGGCTCACTATACCCATAAAAGAGCCTGCGAACTCCTTAAACTGGATTATGAAATAATACCATCAACTTCTTCTGGCAAAATGTATCTAAAAGCTCTTCAGCAAGCACTATCAGAAGTACAGGCAGGTACAATAGTTGTTACACTCGGGACAACAGCTCTGGGTGCACTTGATGAGCTTGATAAAATTATAGTTTTAAAAGATAAATATAACTTTAGGATACATGTTGATGCTGCTTATGGTGGTTATTATAAGTGTATTGAGAAATATGAAGAAAATTTTAAGATTTTTGGTTCTATATATTCCTGTGAAAGTATTGCTTTTGACCCCCACAAACTGGGTATGCAGCCTTATGGTTGTGGATGTATAATTTTCAAAGATCCTGAAGTGGGCAAATTCTATAAACATGATTCTCCATATACTTATTTTACTTCAAATGATTTGCATTTAGGAGAAATTAGCCTTGAATGTTCCCGTGCTGGTGCTTCAGCGGCAGCACTCTGGTTTACATTAAAATGTTTTGAAATGGAATACGACTATGGCCTTGGGCCTGTACTCAAAAAAACCAGAGAAAGTGCAAAGAAATTTGCAGCATTAATCAATGATACTGGTTGTTACCGATTGTATATTTATCCTGAGCTTGATATAGTGACTTATTTTCCTGTTGATGCTTCAACTAAAGCTATTACTGAAAAAACTGAAAAAATATTTAAAACCTGTATGTTATCAAAAGATAAACCTCTTTATCTGGCTAAACTGAAAGTGCCATCAGATAAATTTTTAAACCTTCATCCTGATATAATTTCTGATAGTGAATATGTTACAATTTTTCGTAGCTCACTTTTAAAACCAGAGCATTTTGACTGGGTTGAAGAGATAATAACAATACTGGAAAAGCATTATTATGAATCATAAATTCCTTTAGCAAATGATAAAAGATATTATAGGGCTTAATATCATTGTTAATACAATAATAACATTTTCTAACCAGATCATAATTTTTTCCTGTCTTTTGGAGTAATGGTTTTATTGTATCGTATTCCATAAAAGGCAGTTATAGTAAAACTACCAGAGTGCAGAGGTAGTTTTAATAGGTTTATTCAATTCTGTTGGGCTTAATATACAATAAAATTAATCAATAGCTAACCCGACCCCCTAACTTCTGTTCCCTGCAATGTTTTGACACTTTGTTAAAAATATGTATTCGCTAAACATCAATTTCTATAACTGTTTCAGATCAATTTATTAATAGTTTATTAATTATACTGATCCTTGAAAGTAATTTATAGATTCCAGATTATACTGAATTCTATCATCATATATTAATTATTTACGTGGAATGGTATAAATGGGCTAAACAGGAGTAGCTTCTATTTTGTTTTTTTCTATCCAGTTATAAAGGTTTTGCCTGCATATGCCATATTTTTTAGCTATTCTTGTTTTAGGATAACCAGTTTTTAGCATAGCAATGATTTCATCTTTATAATTATCAAGTTTTGATTTTCCGGGGCCTTTAGGTCTTCCGAGTTTTATTCCCTGTGCTTTCTTTGCTCTGAGGGCTTCTTTGGTTCTTTCAGAGATCAAATCTCTTTCAATTTCGGATAGCATGGCAAACATTGTACTAACAATTTTACTTTGCATAGTATTATCAAGCTGCCAGCTGCCTTTAATGGCGTATACGTTGATGCCTTTATTTCTTGCTATATCAAGAATTTGAAGAATTTGAAGAGTTGATCTTCCAAGCCTGGAGAGTTCATTAACAATAATATTATCCCCTCGTTCAAGCTTTTCTAGTATAACAGCTATTTTTCTTTCTTTAAAGTCAACAGAGCCGGATATTTTTTCTTCTACAAAGTCTACATTACCAAGCCGTTTATCATTTACAAAGTTTAAAATTTCGTTTTTATTTTTTTCAAGATCCTGTTCGATAGTTGAAACCCTGAGATAGGCAACAGTTTTCAAGGTATTCCTCCTTTTGTGTCATATAAAAGTTGCTAATATTAGTTTACAGAGCTGGTTAGTGATGGGCAAGTTTTTAACATTACATAACAGCTAGTTTGCGGAGAAATTTTTTTAGAGAAAAATATTTGGCAGGATGGCCAATTGAATTATTTTTAACTGAATGTCAGTAGAAATAGTGATTTTTTGACGAAAGTATCAAGCAAAAAAAAGTCTTTTTTATTAGACAAAATTGATTGCAATTAACGGTGGTTTAGGTTGGACACCTGATGCAGGTTCCGGTAAATCCAAGCGAGCGAACACTTGAGCGAGCGTGTAAAGTCTAAGATGCAATTGTGATAGTTTTTTTGTCTTCTTTTTCCCTGCAAAGGATGGCTTGCTCTATTCAAAATGTGGTTAAGAGCAACCGCATTGTTGTAAAAAAAGAAGGTGGTTTAGTATAGCTACTAAAACCAGTTTGCCCTAACTTCATCTCTTGAAGGAATATAGTTATATTTATACCTCGGATAACCCAGCATTAAAGCCCCATAAATCTCATGATGTGCTGGCAACCTGAGATATTCAACAATTTCAGGACTATTGCGAGCAGAATACAAAAAGATGCCTGCCCAACAACCACCCAAACCAAATGAAGGTAAGGCCACTTCAATAGAGGCTGTCGCTATTGCACAATCTACTTCCGGGTTCCAGTTGTCTTTGAGAGCATAAGCAACTAAAAGATGTGGTGCTCCTCTGAAAACAACATCTTCTCCTCTTTCATGTCTATGAGCTATTCTGGAAAAGTTTTCATGCTTTCTAAGCCAGTCTACAGACATATTTATCAGGTCTTTCATTGCCTCTTCAGATTCTATAACAAGCCAGTGAACAGGCTGGCAATTTCTTGTTGATGGAACCCAGCGGGAAATTTCAAGTAATTGCTCAAGTTCTGCCCGGGATACTTTTTTATCTTCATACTTTCTAATTGAACGACGTGTTTTAAACATTTCTATGACTTCTTCTTTAGAAACATGCAAACTGTCATCAACCATCTGACAATCTTTTGCACATTTATCATTCAAATAAAGTGCTCCCTGAGAACAAATCGCTTTACAATGGCCACAATTAATACAAAGCTCTTCCGCATCTGGAACTATTTCCGGGTAACCATCATCACCCATTTCAATTAAATAAATTGGGCATTCATCCACACAACGACCACCTTGCAAACACTTTTTTCTATCAATTCGAAGTGTAGGCATACATAACTCCTTCATATTTTTACTTATGAGATTTTACCAAAAGCATATAAAAATAGTAGAAAAAAATTAAAATTTATTGAAAACATAAATATTTTCTGAAATCTGATTACTTATGACGTTGATTATAAAAATTGAATATTTAGAGTCCTGATATTTTTAAGCTTACATAATACAGCTTTTGACTGTTTTTGTTAAATTTTATATTTTAATATAATAAATTATATAAAATTTAATATTGAAGTATTAAAAATTATCTTATATTATATAAAAAGAAATCTAAATTATTACTGTCCGGTTAAATTTTTGCTAGTTTCTTTAATTTAACTTCCTGTAAAATTTTCTAATCCAAAACAGATATTATGACAGGTTTTATACATCTAAATAAAATCTTTTACCGGACACCAGTGAATCTAAATTTATTGATACAGGTATTAAAAGGATGTATAAACGCACTATTCAGGATCATATTGAACAATGGCTCTTCAAAGGCAAGGTTATTGTTATATATGGTGCAAGGCGGGTTGGTAAAACAACGCTTGTCAACCAGATATTAAAAAAATATGCCGGGCAGGATATTGATTTTCTTGAAAAACAAATAACTTTATCTGACCCAAAATCTGAATACAGATACCTTAATTGTGATTACATTACTGTCAGACAACTTCTGGAAACAGAAAATGAACATCAATTGAAACAAATTCTTGGCAATACAAAGCTTATAGTCCTCGATGAAGCCCAGCGTATAGAAAATATAGGACTTATACTGAAAATTATCGTTGATACATTCCCTGATGTTCAGGTAATAGCAACAGGTTCATCAAGTTTTAGTCTGTCAAACAAAATAACTGAACCTCTTACAGGCAGGGCTATACACTATATGCTTTATCCACTATCTGTGCAGGAAATCATCAACACCCATGATCCTCTTTATATCGAAAGTAATCTTAATAGACTGCTTCGATTCGGTAGTTATCCTGAGGTTTTTACCACAAAAACAGAAACACAAACAAGAGAAATACTTGAATCAATTGCCAGTAATTACCTCTATAAAGACATTCTGGAATTTGAAAACGTCAAAAGCTCAAAAATACTTTATAATCTATTACAACTTCTTGCCCTTCAGCTTGGCAATGAAGTCTCTTTTCAGGAACTTGCAAAATCTCTGGGCATTAATCACCTGACCGTTAAAAGATATATAGACCTGCTTGAAAAATGTTTTGTCATCTTTTCACTTAATGCTTTTAGCCGAAACTACCGGAAAGAAATCTCCAAGTCTGTTAAAGTCTATTTTTACGACGCAGGTATAAGAAATATGCTGATTCAAAACTTTAATCCTTTGAACCTGAGAAGTGATACTGGTGGCCTGTGGGAAAATTTTTGTATTTTAGAACGCTTTAAATACAATCAAAACAACCGGCGTTTTGTCAACTCCTACTTCTGGCGCACATATGACCAGCAGGAAATAGATCTCATCGAAGAAGAAGGTGGCAAGCTTACCGGTTATGAATTCAAGTGGGGCGAGTCCCGGCGGGTTTATACCCCTCCAAAAGCCTTTTTGAAACACTATGAGAACAGTTCAGCCAGCAGAATTGACAGAGATAATTATATTTCCTTTTTAATAAATACTGAATAAACCATATACTAATCCCACTGCCGTAACAGCCAAAAATTTTAATGAGTATGCCTTTCTGATGAATAAAACGAACAGCTACCGGGGTAAGGCAATTACGCCCGTAGTGTAATTTTTATGATACAGTATCATAAATGTTAATTTGAGAGATTTTTTGATGCGAAAAAAGAATACAAATGTATTTAAAATCATTTTCAGTCACCTGCCTTTCACGGTCGGGCTTCTTCTAATCACCTGTGGTATCCTGATATTTTACTTTTTAGTGAGCGTGTTTTCTTTACATTGTTACCGTTCACAGCCAGGTAAAGGTGTCTGTACCTATCAGGCTCAAACTCTTTCAAAAAACAAAGAACGTATTTTTAAGCTCTCAGAATTTAAACAAATCTCTGTTCAGAAAAATGAAGATCTAACAAATGTTTCTCAAAATAAAAATAACCTCTATTTAGTCAAGATAGAAACAACAAGAGATACAATCTCTTTTGCGCCTGATATTAAAAGTGATTTAAAAACTAAACAGCAAATAGTTAATAAAGTAAATGTCTTTTTCAACAACTCTGCTCAAAAAGAGGTATTTATAGAGCAGAATAACAGAAAATACAGTCAAACTATTGGTGTTATTTTGTTCGTTTCAGGGATTATTTTTGTCATTATTTCTTTTATCAATATGTTTATAATTAATTTAATCTTTCAAAGAAAACGTTTTTAGCTATTTTCATTATTGGTGTCTCTGAATAACATAAAAGTTATTAGTTTCCAGAAATTGGAATTGCTGTTTTGGCTGGAATCAATTAACGGTCAATATCTATTAACCCATTATATAAACCAGCTATTTTTTCAGGTTCTCTTGAAGAAATGAACAGCTTTTTATCTTTATTACCAGATTTATATTCTATTAACAGGCCTTTATAATCATCTCCCGGGATGTTGTAAGCTACGGTTCCTTTGAAATTACCCCTGATGCCCCAGCCCCAGAAATCTGAAAATTTATATTCATGTGGTTTTAAAGATAAAATATCCTTAAGAGCAACCTTTTTTTTAAATATTCCATATTTTGCTTCAATATAATGATCTGTCATAGTTAGCTTTAGCTGAAAAAAGTTAGCCAGAATAAAGAACATAGCAGAAATAAGAATAACTGATACGATTAATTCTACTATTGTTACCTTATCAGGAGTATATACCAGATTTGAAATCAGTGTATACAGATAAAAGAAAGTTACAGCACCAACAATAAGACAGACAGAATAAAAATTAAACTTTTCAAAATGAAGAATTTTTTCAGGATTACTCAATTTTACCTCCCGGGATTAACAACTCTCCCCATAAAAAGTACTGCACCGGTTTTGTTATACCTGATAAAAAAGATAAACGGATGGTTAACCTTAACTATTATAGGTTCAGGCATTTTGAGAGCACCGGATACACCCATAATACCTGTTGCTGCTGCTGCAACTGTACCTTCTTCATCAACTTCTATAACTGCTTTGTGAAGAGCTGCACTTACAGAAAGAGGTATATCCTTTGTAATGCCACTTAAATTAGACCTTTGAGGGCTAAAAACATCTGAAATGCCTAGGCTCAGGAGAATTTTATTTAATTCAAAACTATCTTCCATCTTGTATTTTGGCATATATAGAGATATTAATCTTGAAGAAAGTTGTTCTAACCAAACATTCAAGTTTTCTTCCGTGATCTGGCTTTCAAGACTAGCCAATCCATATTTATCAACAGGAAGTAAAATATACATGGAAGCGCCATAATCTTTATAATACAATTCTATCATCTCAAGATGATTGTTTTTCATATATCTATAGTTTTTCTGTTGTTTCATAAAGGGTATATTTATAGTGTTTCCAGGGTTAACATAGAAGTTATCAGGCTTAGTATATTTCTCTTTAAATGGTTTATCCCATTCTGCTTTGAAATAGATAGCATTAACAACCACAAAACGGGTTGCATTTATTATAGATCCACGAGGAAAAAGATCTTTTATTTTATCATGAGTGATTTTTTCTACCCACTGGTTAATTGATACCCGTATTTGTTCTGATTGAGTGCGAAAATCAACTTTTTTAATTTCAGAATGAAAGTATTTATTCAGGATTTGATTAAAATCATTTATAATATTCAGGTTATTTTGAATCCAAAATGCATTAGCAATGGATAATTCAAACTTATTTTGGGTTTGAGATTCAGTAACCATATCCTGTAAATCTTTTACAGATTGATATAGTTCAGTTGAATTTCCTGAAAGGCCCATAGCTTTTTCGATTTGTAACTTTGAGTTTCCATCACTGCCTGCATAGAGCATTGTTAAGGCCATCACAATAGAATAAGGTGAATAAAAAATATTCCCCGGGTTACTTTTTAGCTGGTTATAAAGTTTTAAGTTGAAGTTATTATTGATATTTGTAATGGTGTTTTTGGTATTTTTAGTATAATAAATCGATTCAGAAATCTTTTTTTCCATATGTTTTTTCATAAAATCAGGATAATCATCCATATTTTCCGTACAATTACTGAAACTAGGCACTATTAACAGAATAATAAATGCCAGAATAATAGTAAAATATCTGTTTTTCATATAATATCTCCTGTTGACTGACAAAAATAAGGTAAAATTTACAAATGAAAATGTCAAGAAAATTATAAACTTGTTACCGTTTTTGCTAGAAAAAACGCTTATTATCAGAGGATATTAATCTTTTAAATCAGGTAAAATTAATCTTGCTATGCAACAAGTCTAATAATATTATTATTTGAATTATTTAAGTTGCTGTTCAGTGATTGAAAATGCTCTAATTCTTTTCTTGAACAGAAATTTTTAACTTCATATATCTTTTTATAAAGATTTGTTTTGAATTTACCAGGCAAAAAACTATCTTTTACAACTATTTCAACTACTGGTAAGACTAAATATTTAATAACTTTTTCAGAATGACCTTCTTTAATAAATGAAAAGGCGTTAACTGGATGTTGAAAAATTGTTATCGTTTCATTAAGTTCTTTAGCTTTCATTGAATTATTTTTACTGAGATATTGAGTTAATAATATGCTGTCATCACTGCGTTCAATATCCTTTTTGACTGCTAATTTTCTTTTTTGGCTTATATCTTTAGCAATTTTCTGGACCATTTTATTGTAAATATTACTCATAATAACTCCTGATTTGACCTGATGCTTATATTATAAGTAACATACTGACCTGATACCTCACCAAAAAGTTGGTTTAAGTGTTAACCTGATATATTGATCGTTTACTCAGCTGAAAGTATGAGTTTTAAGCCATTATTTATTCAGGATGTTAACCCGAATTATTCATCAATTTATAGTCTATTTATTCTAGAGGGTTTAAAAGTGCGGCACAGCCGCACTTTTAAACCCGACCCCCTAACTTCTGTTTTCTGCAATGTTTTAATACAGTCTTAAAAAGATGTATTCGCTAAACGTCAATTTCTATAACTGTTTCAGGTCAATTTATTAATAGTTTATGAATTGAATGGGTTAAGCAATAATAAAAATTCATTTATTTTATTGAATGATTGTGAAAAAATGAGCAGATTATGAAACTAAAGATGAGAGAAACGCTTCTTTTTACTTTACTTCTGGTAGCTTTGCTTCCAATAATACTTTTATTTGTCATCAACTGGTGGATATTATCAAGGCATGAGACTATAAACAAGAATATTATGCTTTCATCCACGGTTACAAGTCTTTATGCCTTATACAATCAAGAAAAAGGTCACCTTGAAGCTTCTTTAGATAACTTTGCATATACCCTGAGCAACCTGAAAACAGCTGATCAAGATGAAGATAATAAGCTGCCCTTTCTTATTGCTGCTTTTAAAGAATCAGCTAACCTTGATTTTCTTAATATTGTTGACTCTGATAAAAAAGTTCTTGCAAGAGCCCTTTCAGATAAAACAGGAGATAAAATCAACTATCCTCTTTACTTTGATAATACAAGTGAAAATGAAGTACTCATAACTACAGAACTTATTACAGATGAAGATTTAATAAACGAAAATACCAATTTACTTGAAAATTCATCAATTAGTATTATAAAAAACCCTGAAAAGTCGACTTTTTATAAATCTCAAGAAAATCAGGGGCTTTATCTGGTTGGTATTAAACCTGTTTATAATTTTCTTAGTGATAAAGAAAATTATACTGAAGCCTATTTAGTTGGCGGTATTCTTTTAAACAGCCAGTTTTATAAAACAAAATATGATGTTAAAAGTCTGGATAAAATACAAATTCATATTGTTCCTTACTATAAACCTCAAAAAAGCTACAAAAACAAGGTGGTTCAAACAATACATAATTTTAAAGGTAACCCTGTAGCTAATATTGAAGTTGTTTTTGATCCTGCTCAAACCAGACAAGAACTTTCTGAAACATCCTTTTATACAATTATTGTCTATATAATCACCCTTATTCTTGTCGTGTTAGCTTCTGTGTTTGTATCCAGGTATCTTGTAGGTCCTCTTGTTGCTCTTGATGAAGCAACAAAGGAAATAGCAAAAGATAATTTTGACCTTAAACTAGCTGTTAAAGGACCTGTTGAAATTGAAGATCTGGCATTTGCATTGAATAAAATGACGCATTCTCTTGCTGAAAAACGCCGTATGCAAGAAGATTTCATTGCGACCCTAACCCATGATATGCGGGTACCAATTCTTGCAGAACAAAAAGCACTGGATCTAATAGTAAATGATGATAGATTTAAGTTGTCAGATGATCAGCAAACCCTGATTGATAACATGATTAGCAGTAATAAAGATCTTTTAAGGCTGGTAAACAACCTGCTCGATACATATAAACTTGAAGCTGGTAAATATAAACTGGATATTGCTGATCATAATATATTAAATACTCTTGAAGAAAGCATTAATGAACTGATACCTCTTGCAAAAGAAAATAACCAGACAATAGAACTTATTTCTGAAACCGAACATCATTCTGTCAGGTTTGATAGATCAGAAATAAAAAGGGTTATTAGAAACCTGCTATCAAATGCAATCAAATTCAGCCCTCAAAACACACAAATTACAGCTAAATTATACGAAGATGAAAAGAATATCATCTTTTCTTTTCAGGATAACGGCAAAGGAATGACCGAAGAAGAGATAATGCAATTATTTCAACGATATGCATCAGGTGCAAAGAAGCTCAAAAAGGTGGGTACAGGCCTGGGGTTATATTTAAGTTATTGTATAATACTTGCACATAATGGTAAAATTTGGGTAGAATCACAACTGAATAAGGGATCAACTTTCTATGTGGCAATACCAAAGACCCACACAAAATAATATTTTACAATATTAATGGAGATTTTAAGAATGTCAAATGTTAAAGTCTTACTCGTTGAGGATCATTCGCTTACCAGAGTTGGCTTAAAATACACACTGGACAAACACCCTGAAATTGAAGTTGTAGGAGAGGCCGAAGATGGCCAGGAAGCTATAAACAAAACAAGAGAAACACTCCCTGAAGTCATACTTATGGATCTCGGTATGCCCCATATGAACGGTATTGATGCAACACAAGCAATTAAAGAATCTTTTCCTGAAATAAAAATTATTATTTTAACCTCTCATAATGATGAAGATGAGGTTCTAGCAGCCTTTGCAGCTGGTGCCGATGCTTATTGTATGAAAGATATTGATCCTGAAAGACTGGTTTCAGCCATTCAGTCAGTTAATGAGGGCTTTACATGGCTTGACCCTGCTATAGCAAAAATTGTTTTAACCAGGCTACCTTCACCAGAAGATAAGAAATCAAAGGTTTCAGTAGAAGATTTTAATCTAACAGCCAGAGAAATAGAGGTTTTAAGACTTATCACTGAAGGTTGCTCTAATGCTGACATAGCTTATAAGCTTTGTGTTAGCATGCATACAGTAAAAACGCATATTTCAAATGTACTTTCTAAGCTGGGTGTCAGTGATAGAACACAGGCAGCCGTCATGGCAATGAAAGATCATCTCGTATAAAAAAAAGCAGGTCTTTTTTTACTACAATGCGGTTGCTCTTAACCAGGGTTATTAGATTCCAGTGACAAGAAAATGAGGTGTTTTGGGGCGGCTTCGCCGCCCCAAAACACCCTGGAGACTTTTAGAATTGTTTAATTTTTTATGTCTTTTAGTATAGATCTTCTTTCAAGAGTAGAAATTTACTATTCACAGAGTTTGAAACTGTTTTCAATGTTTTTCTGAATCATTTTTTGAACACTTTCAAGCTCTGTTTCTACTGCTTTGTGCTGCGTATCAACCTGTTGCAATTTGAGTTGAAGCTTTTTGTCTTCTTCTTGAAGTTTGGCAATTTCATCATCAATACTGTTTTTAATTGAGCTGGCAGCTTTTTGAGCTTCCTGTTCGCCAAAAGACCCGCCAAACAGACTGCCAAGACTTTTAAAGACATTTAAAGTAGATTCTGCTTCAGGGCAAAATTGTTTAATAAGATCACCAAATGAACTCATTATGTCATTGATACTGACACCCTGTGAAGATTGACTGCTCATTTGATCAGCCTGTTGTTCTTGATCCATTAATTTTTCAACTTCGCTGGCAATTCTGATTCTTTTTTCTGCAATATTTTCGCTTTTAAATTCAAGATCACTGGCTCTTCCTGTTAACATAAGTAATCTTGCTTGTGATGCTGCTAAACCCATTTTATTTCTCCTTTCATAATGAGTGATTTATTTAACCTGTACCCATAGTTTACGCTCATTACAGGACAAAAACTTCAGGATAAGGTCTCATATTAAAGCCAATCTGAAAGCTGATTTTTTATCAGCTATAAGTATGAGTAATATCGGTAAAATAGTTATTAGGCTCGTTAGAACCTTTTTGTCATCCTAAACGCAGTGAAGGATCTATCAAATGTTTATTCTGGATTGCCACGTTGGGCCAAAAACCCTCCTCACAATGATAATAGTTTATTGGATGCCTGAATTAGCCCGAAATAAAACTCTCACCGGAGCGAACTTAGTTCGCTCCGGTAGTTTTGCTGAAGGTTAACCTGTTCTGGTTTCTTTAATACTGCTATAATAAACATTTCAGGTAAAAATCCTTTAAGCCTGAATCTATAGTGAATACATAATTTAATACCTCTTAAATTAAGTCTTTTATAAATAGAGCTAGATTTTTTAACCCCAGACACCAATTTCTTGAATCTGAGAACATACAAGTTATTCAGAAATCTCTATAATATTTGTTCTGGAAAAAAAATAATGTTAATATAGTATAATGTAAAATTATCGTTAATAAAGAGTATTAAAGAACTTCAAACATATACAAGGTTTGCTGACCCCGGATTAAAAGGAGAACCAGATTGCTTGAAAAAAATATTCAGGCCCTGAAGCTAAAAAACCCCTCTCTGGCAGAAAAAATCTTAAATCATCAATACTCCGGGATCGAAGTATTTCAAAACCCGCACGGCGACATTAATATTTCCTATAACAATGTTTTATTACACGATGAAAATAACCCTGTTGCAGAAGCTGAAAACCTTTTTAATACCAAAGCACCGGATGACTCATCAGGTTCAATATATATTTTATATGGTCTGGGGCTCGGATATCTCCTTAAAAGAACTGCTATTTCATCAAAAGGCCGTATTATCGTTTTTGAACCTTCTCTTGACATTTTACGCTTTACCCTCGAATTTGTTGACTTTCAACAGGAAATATTAGACAACAGAATCTATATATGCAACACAACCGAGGAGGTAACATCTGTAATCAAGAATAAATACATCATTGGCGATATCCTAGATTTCATTATCCTTCCCACATATATGAAATTGAATACTCAACCTCTTGAAATACTCGCAAAACAAATTGTTTCTATTATTGAATCTAAAAAAATAGACCAGGGAACTATCTTAAAAAGATCAAAAAACTGGGGAATTAAAAGCCTGTCAAATCTTAAAGATATTCAAAATGCTCTGCCAGTTGAAATATTTAAGGATCAATTTAAAAATATACCTGTTATTATCGCCTCCGCTGGCCCCTCTCTTGATAATGAACTGGAAAACCTTAAAAACCACAGAGATAAATTTATTCTTATTTCTGTAAATACTTCCCTCAGAGCCCTTTTAAAGAATGATATTATACCTGATTTTTGCGCTGCCTGTGAAGTAGGAGGGCTAAAACCTCATTTTGAAGGACTTGAAAACCTTGACAAAATAAATTATTTACTGCATCCCAGAACTGAAAATTTTGTCTGGAAACTTTCTACTCACAGAAATTTTGTCTACCTGACAGAAACAGACGGCTTCGCACAGTGGTATAATAAGTTGTTGAATAATCGTTATTCCTTGTGGCCAAGCGCAGGAACGGTTTCACTTTTAGCTTTTTATATAGCTGCAAAGGTTTTTAGAGCTCAGAATATTATACTCATTGGTCAGGATTTGGCTTTTATTAATAACAAGGTTTATTCACCCTCTTCATTAAAAGATAATGAATGTTTTGAGATTGAAGATAATACACTGAAAATAACCACCCCGGAGAAAACAAAAGAACAATTTTTCTCTAACCTCAAGCTGGTCAAGACTAAAAACATTGAGGGTGAAGACATTTTAACAAGAGAAGACTATTTTGAATATATAAAACAGTATGAAGACATCATTTCTCAAGAATTACCGGAAACAGTAAATATTTATAATACTTCTCTGAAAGGGGCATACATCAAAGGTATGCACTATACTTCTTTTGAAGAGCTGCTTTCAAGAATAATTATACCTGAAAAGCCTTATTATTCGATAATAGATGAATTAGTCAATAAAGCAAAATCACAGATAGAAGAGAATAAAAACATTGTAGATCCTAAAATAGCCTTATTCTATGAAAATATTCAAAAAGCAAAAATAGCATGTTCTAAATTATTAGAACTTATAGAAAATATTTTATCGCTCTATGCCAGAGATAAAGAGAATTTAACCCTGTTAAACTATGTAAGAGATTTTTATACCTATAAAACAGAAATATCAGAATTTATAAATAATGAAGAAATAATGTTTTTTATACTACAAAAAGCATATTTAACCTATGTTCAGAACTATATAACACCCCAGGGCAATAGACAACTCTCTATTGAAGATCATATCAAAAACATGGAAGCTGAAAAAGCCCTGTTAGAAAATGTTAATCAGATATTAAAACGTTTATCCGAATGATTATACCATTCCACGTAAATAATTAATATATGCTTATGGAATTCAGCCGGGTGTTTTTGCCAGCACAGCTGGCAAAAACACCCGGCCTCTATAATCTGGAATCTACACATTACTTTCAAGGATCAGTATAAGACTAATGCATAGCTATAACAATCAATTTTTTGTTTTCGATTTAAAGTTTAATTTCAGGAATCTGGATTTTCATTCCTGATGTTATTTTTTTGCCAAGAAATTTTCCTCTATATAAACTGTAGGGCATATATTTTCTGTATGGAATTCCTCTTGTTGCTTCCCAGAAGGAATATTTATAGGTATTTTCTCTTGGTTTAGCTTCAAGTTGTATATTTATCAAATGAATAAGATCTTCTTTACTATTAACAGAGTAATGGCAGTTTAAATCTTCATAAATTGCTCTGCCACACAAAATAGAAGGTTTTTTCCAATAACAGGCTTCAACTCCCATGGTTGACATAAATGTAATCACTTTTTCGCAAACATCTATTAGATTATAACTATCAATAAACTCATTTGCATCAATAAAAGTAGCATTTTGGGTATAAATATTAGAAAATTCTTTTAGTTTTCTTAATTGTGTATTATTCAGGTTCTTCAAATTAGGGTGAATTCGCACATAAAAATGAAAATTTGAATTAGTTTTATATTTATCCAGAATAAATTCTAATGCCTCTAATTCATTTTTAAACAAAGGATTTTGCCATTCTGGAAAGGTTTCTTTTTCATTAATAGAAGAAGTAAACACTACAATATTTCTTTTTGATTGATTGAAATTAGAAGGCAAAGAACCTTTTTTATGATCTTTAACATAAGAAACCCAGCCCTGTTCTATTCCTTTTCTCCTATTTATAAACCATCTTTTAGCAATTATAATTTTTTGTTTTTCACTATAATTAGAAGTTTTCCAGTATTTTTCAATACTATTTTTCATATTTTCAAGTGAATGAGGTAAACAATCTTCAAAAAGTTCATATTTATTACAATCGGCCCCTCTTTCATGGGTAAAGAATTTAATTTTTCTTTGCTCACATAACCTTACCAGAGGCCTATATTCTGCAAAACGTCCATTAAAAAAAAGTACTTTATCGGGTTTATTATGATCTAAATAAGTCTTAAGATTATCATAAATAATGACAGAAGAGATTAATGTTTTAATGATAAGCTCTTGATAAACCTTAACATCAAATTGATGGTCTTTTGTTCTTGTTATAATGTTTGAAGCAACTGCACGACCAATATCAATTCCATTTATTTCAAAGTTTATGAGTTCATCTATTGAGTTAATTTTTTCTGGAATATATTGAAAATATTTTGATTTATTTTTCAACTTTATTACATCTCTATAACTTAAGCCAATAGCTTTCATTCCATTATAAAACTTTGCAAGGCATATTTTACAACGTCTTAAATCATTTTTAGGGTTTGCAATACAAGATTTTAATGTACAACAACAAGTTACAATATCTATATCATAATTTTCGTCTTGCAAATCAGAAATTATTTCCAATTCAGTTTCAAAATGTGGTGTCCATAAAGGAGTAAGAGATAAAATTAACGCTTTTTTCTTCATATATTTAAATTTAACCGATAAATAATACTATTAATTATATCATTACTGTCCGGTTAATTTTTTTCTGAGGGTTTGATTTTTGGGCCCGCAGGCTTAAAAACCAAACCTGATCCATCTCTTCTCTGAACCCTGTTTAATAATTTTTGCCCGTTTCATAAATTTAACTTCCTGTAAAATTTTCTAATCTAAAACAAAGATTATGACAGGTTTTATACATCGAAATATAATCTTTTACCGGACACCAGCGTAATTATACTGATCCTTGAAAGTAATGTATAGATTCAAGATTATAGAGGCCAGGTGTGGTGATTTTTATTGATGACATTTTGAGTATAAAAATCCTCTCATTGATTATTTGACGGATGAGTTTTGCCCGCTGTGTGGGCAAAAACACCCTACTGAATTCCATAAGCATATATTAATTATTTACGTGGAATGGTATATATCTAAAATTGTTAATTGTATGTATTTATGTATTAATAAAAGAGGGTAATTCATTTTATTAAAAGCGGTTTCTACATTTATCTGGAATAATATTGAATTTAAAAGACAAAAATATTATTTTACATGTTGGAGCTCATAAAACAGCAACTACTTTTCTACAGGATAAACTATTCATTAATCTTAAAAATACCTATTGTCATATACGAAAACATAAATTTAATTTAGCACTTGAAAGAGACAAAAAGAAAATTAACCCTATTTATCAATTATATGATTTTGAAGAAGTTTTAAAATTTGATGAATTAACTTTAGAGGAATTTAAAAAAAATCTTCGTTCTTATTTAAATCAAATAGAAGAAAAAAACATCATAATAAGCGCTGAAGGACTTGTTGGTACATTACATAACGCTTATAGCAATAACAAACAATACGTTGCTATATTAAAAAAACTTTTACCTGAGGCTAAAATTGTTCTGGTTATTAGAAAAGAAGATGATTGGTTTCAATCAGTTTATAATCAACTGGTTATTAAAAAAGATAGATATATTTCTTTAAAAACATTTCTTGGCTACAAAAATGGCAATTTTCAAAAAAGAATTTATTTTGGTCATTATTTTAAAGCCCCTTTTGATGTTAGAAGTTTAAACTGGTTAAATATATTTAATAATTTTACTGAAGCATTTGGTAATAAAAGAGTTTTATTATTGCCTTATGAAATGTTTCAAGAAACACCCGATAAATTTTTAGAGTATTTTTATATATTTACAAATATAACTCCATATTATCCTGATCAATATGAATATTTAAACAAAAGCTATAATCAAAATAATTACACAACAAAAATGACTTTATATAATTACTTTTTTATGTTTTGGTCCTGTTATATATCAAATAGAATAATAAGAAATTATTTAAAGAATAATGATGAATTTTTTGTAAAAATCTTAAAAATACCCTGTCCGGATTATAAATATGAAAAGGAGATAGTAACTTCTGAAATGAAACAAAAGTTGAATTATATTTTTTCTGATTCTAATAAAAAACTTTCATCTCTTATAAACATTAATCTTGGTCTATATGGTTATTATTAATAATACGCCTGATTAAAACAAAGGCTTCACAATAATTAAGCCCTACTATTGAACCATTTACAACTGCTAATTCTCTTATATGTTTTAAAGAACGTGGATGCGGGTAATCTTTCAACTCTGATTTATATTTTGTCATAGCTTCTATTTTTTTATCTATAGTATTAGAAATATCTATAAAAACATTAGGAATAAAAGCAGTTGATGCAGAAAACCCATTCCATTCTGTTGAAGATGGAACTTCAAAAGAATAAATTTCTTTTATGTTTTTTTCTGGCAATGGTCTTGTAGCAATCAAAACTGCTTTATAGGTTATCTGGTGATCAATATTTAAATCTCCAAAATGATGAGTAAAAATCGTATCTGGTTTAACAATGTCTATTATTTTTTCAATTTCTTTAACAATATCAAGTAAAGCAACCTGATCAAATCTATTATCAGGAAACTTTAACCAGAATATTTTTTTTACTCCCATTACCTCATTAGCTTTATGCATCTCTTTATTAAGTGTATCTATTTCATCTTGAGAAACCTTTCCTCTGGCAGTTTGCCCTTCTCCGAGAAGCAGGGTATAAACATTGCTACCTTGTTGTACAAGTTTTGAAATTGTACCGCCACACCCTAAAACCTCATCATCTGGATGGGCAGCAATAACAAGTATTTTTTTCATTACAGAGGTTCCTTCTTTTCAAGTTTTTCTTTAATAGTATTTAGATATTTAATTTTAATATTTATTTCTTTTTTAGAATTACCGACCTTACCAATTTTAGGACCCAGTTGACTAATTTCTCTAATAAAAAAACTGGTCATAAATTTACTATAATCTCTTATATCATATTCTTCGTTCCACATACAGGTGCAATGCTTACAAAGGTTGCCTTTTTTTTCTATTTCAGAATAATCTTTATTTAATAGTGCATTACGATGCACTTTCATTTTTGAACCATTCCAGATTTCATGAAGGGTTTCTTTTTCTATGTTCCCAATAACAAATCTACCTTCAAAATCTACAGGGCAGGCTAAAACATCTCCATTCCAGTTAATTGCCATATGATCCCAGGGAACACGGCATACTGGCCAATTTTCTTTTTCTGTATTATTCATAAGATTATATACTGAATTATCTTCAAGACATTCACAATCACCAAGCATATTAAGCATTGGAAAAGCAAAAACCTCATTAAGCGGCATATTATAGAGTAATTTTATATCATCATCAATTTTATCTCTGTTTTTTTCTTCTATTACCATACCAAAACAAGTATAAACAGGAAAGCCAGCTTCAACATTAAATTCTAAAAAGTTTATAATATTTTTTAATGTATTTTCAAAATTTGATCGAACTCTTATTTCTTCATATATCGATTTATCAAGACTATCAAAAGAAAACATTATTCTATCAAGTTCTAATTCTATAAGTTTTTTAGACACTTCTTTTGTAAGCATTGTTGCATTTGTAATAATGGAAGTAAAAAGATCTTTTTCTTTTGAATATTTAACAAAATCTAAAATTTGTTTATGTAATAATGGCTCCCCCTGCATATCAAGAGTTAAAGCACAACTATATTGAGAAATCTCATTTACAATCTTTTTAAACAGTTTAAAGTCCATCATTCCACGCTTACGTTTCATGGTATTTTGAATACAATGAATACAACGAAGATTACAGATATTTGTAGGCTCTATATGAATAAGATAAGGGAAATTTGGACATTCATCATTTAAGTTTTTTGTATATTCCAATTGTTTTAAATGTCTATCAATTAAAAATCTTGCTGTTTTAGAAACATTCCCATACTTCATATTATTCACCTATTAACTCTACAGCTTGGGTTTTTGTCAGTTCAGGCATTTTTGCTAAAAGATTATAAATATCATTAGTGTTAAAGCTTTTGTTTACAGGATATAGAATATTATAAACTTTTTGAATAAAAATATAATCCTCAAAATAATCAACTGTCCACCTTAAAGAAGATAAATCTTCAGAATTTTCATAAGAAAAAGTATTGAATAATTCAAAATTGTTGTAAATATAATGAGTCAAATGCTCTCTTTCTTCTTTTAATTTTGCTTTTAACCATATTTCTTTTAGTATATCAAACTTTAAAATTTCAACATCAAGACCAATTGGATAAGTTCTTTTAATAGCATTTGAAGTATAATCATAATCGTTTTTAACGTGAAATTCTATAATCTCATCTATTAACTTGCAATCTGTCAAAGGACAATCAGCAGTCAATCTTACAACCTGATCTGGATTATAAAGCTTTGCAAGTTGATAATATCTATCAAGCACATCATTTAAAGAACCCCGAAAATATTCAATATTATAATTTTTACAAACAACTTCTATTTCATCATCCGTTTTATCTGTACTTGTTGCAACAATAATTTTATCAATTAAATTGCTTCTTTTAATGCGTTCAATTTGTCTTATCATCATAGGTTTATCCAGTAATGGTTTTAAAACCTTTCCTGGAAACCTTGAAGATGACATTCTTGCTTGTAAAATTGCTAAAATCAATTAAAAAAAATTCCTTTTTAAGACTAATATACAACCGGCTAAAATCATCGAACTAATACAATACAAACATACGAAAAGTTAATAGAACAGCAATTGAAAATATTGCCCACTATATTCTTTGAGGTTAAACAAGATAAAGATTTTGAAAACCAGAACTTTTTTAAGCTATATAATGATCTAATCTTACACATTTAATTAAATTTTAATAGATTTAATATTATTAGTCCAGTCGTTTTATACAGTCTATTTTAGCTTTTTCAAATTACGATAAAAAGCTTCAATGATATAATAAGAAGAAAAAAGAAAGTCATTTTAATATGAAAATCTATGATACAAATTCTATTATTGAAGAATATTCTCTAGCTAACAAGTATTCTGAAGAATATAAAAAAGCTAAATGGGGTTCTCAAGATGGGATGATAAATCGATTTAAACTTGTCATTAATTTAGTTAATTTTGAAAAAATATCAAACTGGCTAGATATTGGTTGTGGTACAGGATGTTTATTTAATCTGGCATTAGAAAAACATCCCAAAATAAAAGCTTTGGGTATTGATATTTGTCCAGAAATGATTCAGTATGCTAATAAAAAAAAACTTAAACCCTCTATTAAATTTAAACTTGAAGACTTCTCTACCTCATCATATAAATATAACTTTGATCTCATAACTTCTATCGGAGTACTTCAAAAAACAAATTTAAAACCAAAAGCTTTTTTTCAAACAATTTCTACATCCCTCAAACCTGAAGGTAAATTTTTTATTACTACCAAAAACCTTTACTGGGATAAATTTACATCTGGTGAGTTTGTTCCTGAAAATCTTCACAACTGGTTTATACCAGAAGAAATCATAAAATTGGTTAAAAACTCAGGGCTTAATATTCTTGAAATAAAAGGATTTCTGCCAAAAGAAAACCTTATTGTTGATATTAATCAATCTCATACCTTTTATATTTATGGAGAAAAGACTCTATGATTATAGATTCACACGTACACACTATCAGAGAGGACTTGTTATCTTCAGATTATATCTTCGAACCTGAAGAAAAACAAATTGAAAAGATTATATTCCTTCATAATAAATCCTGTGAGGCACTTGAAAAGTCTAAACCTCTAAATATACTTCAATCTATGCGTGAATCTAATATTGATAAGTCTGTTATTATGGGTTTACCCTGGGTAAAAAATGTGAACTGTCAGAAAGATAATGATTTTATCTATAATACAATACTGAAATATCCCGATAAATTTATTGGTTACGGCGTGATACAACCCCTGGAAACTAATCAGGCAATTAAAGAAATTATTCGGTGTAAATCAATGGGGTTTAAAGGAATAAAAATAATACCAAACTGGCAACATTACTCCTTAGATGATTTTGAAATCATGGATCCTGTAATGAAAGTTATAATAGATAATGATATGATACTATTACCTCATATTGAACACCCATATCGCTTTAGCAGGGGAGATATGCCTTATAATTTATTTAACCTTGTTAAACGATTTCCTGAAGCTAAAATTATTGCATCACATCTAGGTGGAATGCTATTTATGTATTACCTGTATAATCATACCAAGAAATATCTTGATAATATGTACTTTGATATGGCCGTTAGTGCTTCTATGAGTATGGTTAAAATAGCATCTGAAATAATTCCAGAAAATAACCTCCTTTTTGGAACTGATTATCCTTTTAATTCTTGCCATTCACAAAAAATTATGCTGGATGATCTTTTTAGTTATAATATTAACGAACATTTACTAGAAAAATACCTGTCAAAAAATTTTCAGGTTTTAATTGAAGAATAATGATATTATCCGGACATCAACCTGTATATTTGCCATGGCCAGGGCTGTTTCACAAAGTTTCTCTGTGTGATACTTTTGTATACATGGATACAGTACAATATTTAACCCAGGATTGGAATAATAGAAATAAAATTAAAACTGCTAATGGCCCCATATGGCTTACAGTACCAGTTAGTGTTAAAAAGAATCAACTTATACCTTTAAATGAAGTTAAAATCGCAGAACAGGAATATCCTTTACATAAATCATGGCAATATAAACACTGGAAATCTATCGAATTAAACTATAAAAAAAGCCCCTTCTTTAATCAATATTCTGATTTTTTCTACTTTATCTATAATAACAACCGATGGAAATATCTAAATGACCTTAATGAAAGTATCTTTAAATATTTACTAGACGTCTTTAACTTGAAAGTAAAATTTATTAAAATGAGTGAAGGTGGTTTTGAAGGCCAAAAATCAGATTTAATACTAAATCAATGTCTAAAACTTGGTGCAAATATAATCGTTCTGGGAGCCCAGGGACCTAATTATATAAAAAAACAAGATTTTCATCAGCATAACATTAAAATTCTCTTTCAAAACTATAATTTCCCTGAATATTTTCAGCATTTTGGCTTATTTGAAAGCCATCTATCTGTTATTGATCTTCTTTTCAATTACGGCCCGAAAGCTATAGATATTATATTGTCAAACAATATAACTAAAAAGGATTTATTAGAAGGAAAATACTTTGAATAAATTAATATTAGAAAATTTTGAAATAAGTGAAACCTCACCCATCTTTATTATTGCAGAAATTGGTATTAACCATAATGGCAATATTTCTCAAGCAATGAAACTAACCAAAAATGCCATTGAATGTGGAGCCAATTGTGTTAAATTTCAGTTTTATAAAACTGATGAATTTTTATCAAACAAAGATCACCTGTATGAATATGAAGTAAAAGGCTTAAAAAAACAAGAATCAATGTATGAAATGTTTAAACGGTTTGAATTGAAACCTGAAGACTATGAGAAGTTATTTAAATATATTAGAAATAAAAATTGTATACCTCTAGCTAGTGCTGCCGATCCTCAATCAGTTAAACTTCTTCTTAAGTTAGGCGCATCAGCTATTAAAATAGCTTCAGAAGATTTAATTAATGTCAGACTTTTAGAATATGTTTCAAAAATAAATAAACCAGTACTTCTATCAACAGGAATGGCTGATAAATTCGAACTTGAACATGCTTTATCAATTTTAAACAAAAAAGAGCTTATTCTTATGCATTGTACTTCTATATACCCTGCGGTTCCTGAAGAGCTTAATTTAAAAAAGATTACAACTTTACAGGGGTATAACTACATTACAGGCTACTCAGATCATAGCAAAGGTATACTGGCAAGCATAGCAGCCGTTACTCTGGGAGCAAAAGTAATTGAGAAACACTTTACTTTAAATAACAATGATACTGGACCGGATCATTCTTTTTCTGCCAAACCCAAGGAATTTCGTCAACTGGTCTCTTGTATTAGAGAGATAGAAAAATCTCTGGGATCTGAGAAACTAAAACCTTCCCCTAAAGAAATGGAACTCCGAAATTCATACAGAAGAAGCATTGTAGCAGCAAGAGATATTCAAATAAATGAAATTATAACTGAAGAAATGATTAACTTTAAACGACCCGGAAACGGTTTAAAACCTTACGAAAAAGAAAAAGTTCTAAACAAAAAGGTAATTCGAGCTTTAAATAAAGATAACATGATTACATTACAAGATATAGATAATTAAAAAGAAAAACTTATGGATAAACAATTACTTAAAAAATCATATAAATTAGATAACATGGAAATAATATCATACTCAGAGCTTTCAGATAAAGAAAAAGAACTTATTCTTATCTGGAGAAATGACGATAGAATTAGAAAATGGTCATTCAACAATAAACTGATTTCTGATGATGAACATAAATGTTTTCTTAATAACTTAAAAATTAATTATAATAAAGCATACTGGCTTGTTAAGAATAATGATGGCACTTATATGGGAGTATTTAACCTGAGTGAATTTGACTCAAAAAATAATAGTGCCTATCTGGGAACCGCCCTTAACCCTGACAACCTCGGCCAGGGTAAGGGTAAATATATAATGAACTGTATTGAATACATTGGTTTTAAAGTCTTAAAACTGGAAAAACTTTTGTTAGTTGTATTAAAAAACAACACCAGAGCTGTAAAATTCTATAAAAATATGAACTATAAAGAAATAGACGAACTTAACTTTATAAATCATAACAAATCAAGTGTTTACAAACTGATAAAATATAACCCATGAAAGCATTAAAACCTTCGAGTACATTGGAGAATTTGATATAACAGTAATATGCAGATGTTATTGGAAATGCCAGGTTAAAAACTGGAACCTGAATGGGGGTAGGTCAAATTCAATTCCGCTAAAGATAACTATTTTATACTTATCATAGGTTCAAGGTGCTTTATTTTAAGATATTAGTGACTTTAATAAACATTATGATTATTTTCTCATAATGTTTAAAAAATTTAACATTAACAGAACTATTTTAAACAAGTACTTTTTCATAATTATAAAATTTAAAAAATTTGCTTCAAAAGATTTTTGATCGTTTTTCTAAATCTTTTTCTGTTATCATGTATATAGAAGATTTTTTTTTATCCAAAAAGCTGATACAACAGAAATTATTAAATAAAATAACCTTTAAACAAACTCTTTATGAGCTTTTTAAAAGCATCATCGGTTTGTGTACTTCTCAAAAAGGATTTTTATATGGATAATATTACTAAAACACAACAAAACGTTGCAACTCTAATAGACGATACCGCTAACTATACTAATTGGAATGATTGGGAGTGGCAACTCAGGCATTCAATTAGAAATATTACAACTTTTGAAAAATTATTAGGTATAAAATTCACCCGTGAAAGACGTGAACAAATTGAAAAAACTATAGATAAGTTTCCTATGTGTATTACACCTTATTACTTATCTCTTATAGATAAAAATAACCTCGATTATGACCCTATCTTTAAACAGGCATTCCCATCTATTGATGAATTAGCCCTTCAAAACTATGATTTAGAAGATCCGCTTTCAGAAGATAGCGACAGCCCTGTACCCGGTATCACCCACAGATACCCCGATAGAGTACTTTTTCTGGTTAGTAATCTTTGTGCAATGTATTGCAGACACTGCACAAGAAAACGTAAAGTAGGAGATATAGACTCTATACCCAGTAAGAAAAAAATAGAGGCTGGTATTGACTATATCAGAAATACCCCACAGGTAAGAGACGTCTTACTATCAGGAGGAGACCCCTTTTTACTTTCTGATCAATATCTAGACTGGATACTGACTGAATTAAAGGAAATCGACCACGTTGAAGTTATACGAATAGGAACAAGAACACCCGTTGTATTACCCTATAGAATAACTGAAAACCTGGTTGAAATACTTAAAAAACATCAACCAATATGGATAAATACACATTTTAATCACCCGAGAGAGCTAACAAGATCTTCCATTGAAGCCTTAAACAAATTGGCAGATGCTGGAATACCCCTGGGAAACCAGTCAGTACTATTAGCAAAGGTTAATGACTGCTATAGAATTATTAAAGACCTGGGTCATAAGCTGGTAAAAAACAGAGTAAGACCTTATTACCTCTATCAATGTGATTTATCTGAAGGCCTGGCACACTTTAGAACCCCCATTGGAAAAGGAATTGAAATAGTTGAAAGACTAATAGGACATACAAGCGGGTTTTCAATACCTACATACGTTGTTGACGCACCCGGCGGTGGTGGGAAAATACCTATAATGCCCAACTACATTCTTTCATGGTCTACAAATAAAGTAGTACTGAGAAATTATGAGGGTGTTATTACAACTTACAGAGAACCTGACCACTATGAAACTGTTCTGTGTGATAGAAACTGCAAAGATTGTGACCTGGAACTAAACTTAAGCAGCGCAGAAGAATATAATACTGTAGGCATTGAAAAATTGATTGCAGACTATGATAAAACCATCTCTTTGACTCCTTCTAACAATGAAAGATTCCAGAGAAGAAATGAATATAAAGATAATGAATAGTTAATATAGTTAAAACTTTTATGTATGATAAAATTGAAACACTTAAAAACTCTATAATCCATCACGGGCCTTCAAATAACCGTGTTTATCTTACAAAGCTATCTCCTCAAGATTATCCTGAAATCACAAACAGCCTGGATAACCTGGCAATAAAGAATAAATATACAAAAATATTTGCTAAAATACCTGCTGGCCTGAAACAGGCTTTTCTGGAAAATGATTATATTCAAGAAGCCTGTATACCAAAATTCTATAAAGGCTCTGAAGATGCTATTTTTCTGGGTAAATATTTCTCTTCTGATAGAAAAATAGAAGCTAATCAAGAATCAATTGATAAAATTTTAGCACTGGCAAAAACTAAAAAAGATGAATGGCTTATAAAAAAGAAACCACTCAATGACGATAGCTGTAAAATTATCGTTGCATCCACAAACTATGCCTCTGAAATGAGTTCTGTCTATAAAATCGTCTTTGAAAGCTACCCTTTTCCAATCCATGAACCTGAATACCTGCTTGAAACAATGAAAACACATATTAAGTATTTTTGCTTTATTGAAAACAATAAAATAATCTCTATCGCATCCTCTGAAATGGATAAAGATAATAAAAACGTAGAAATGACTGATTTTGCAACCCTTCCAGAATATAGAGGACGTAGTCTTGCTTCATATCTACTATACCAAATGGAAAAAGAAATGAAAGAACTATCTTTTCATACAGCCTATACTATTGCAAGAGCTATTTCTCCTGGAATGAATATTACATTTGCTAAACTGGGCTATAATTATGCAGGAACACTAACCAACAATACTAACATTTGCGGTAATCTTGAAAGTATGAATATTTGGTATAAACACCTATAAAAAGATTAATGGCTTACTGATCAATAATTTGTTTATTCATTTATTTGTTGGGTAATTTGTTTTTTAGTTGTAGTTCTGCGTGCTTTTTTAGCTTTTTAACAGCTTCAATATTAGGAAAAATCTCTAATACATTATTAAAACATTGTATTGCTTCCTGTGGCAGACCCATATCATAATAAACCCGCCCTAATAAAACTGTCGCTTCAAGATAGTCAGGATTGATATCAATAGCTTTTTGCAGGTTTTCTATTGCCTTATCAAATTCTCCGATAGAATAATAGGCCTGACCAACGTCTATATATACACTGGGATCATCATATCTTTTAGATAAGCCGTTTTTAAAGAAATTATAAGCTGTTTTATTGTCTCCCTTCAATATGTACAGGCATCCCAGTTCACAATAAGCCTCAAAATAATCTGGCTTAATCTTAATAGCATTATGATAATACTCTATTGCCTGTTCATACTCATTATATACATAGTAATATATTGAACCCAGCATATAATATGCTTCTGCAAATTCTGGCTTGAGCAAGATTGCTTTATCCAGGTATTCTACAGCCTCATCATAATCTTTTAATTTCTCACAAACTTTGCCTGCATTATAATAAAGCTCTGCATTTTTTGGTTCCAGCGCAATAGCCTGTTTAAATTCTTCAAAAGCAGCTCTGTATTCCTGCGCATTAAACAACACTTTTCCGTTTTGCACGTGTATTTTATAATTTTTGGGCATTAAAAATGATCCTGTTTTCATTTAAACATAACAGAGTTTTTCTTTAATGAATTATGCCATAATATAAGTTTTTAGGAAATACCAGCAACAAATAAAAGAAAGGGTTTTTCAAAATTCCCTGTTTTTGCTGGAATCAGTAATTCCTTAATTAATCAGAGGTTTCAATACTTTATTTATAATATGTTATTATTATACAAAGCTATCATAAATAATAATGTTAAATATCAAGAAAGTTATAATCTTTAAGGAGTAACGTATGAAGAAAACCTTTTTATTAAGTATTTTTTTGCCAGTATTTATAGTATTATCTTTCATTAAACCTGCATTAACAGAAACAATAAACTGCAAAATCCTTTCTTTTAAAGAATATCAAACAAAGAATTTTTCTTATTTACTTAATTCACTGGATGGTATAAGCAATAATCAGCTTGAACAGCATTTTAAACTTTATGAAGGATATGTTAAAAACGTCAATAAACTCAATAAAAAGCTTAAATCACTAAATACAACTGATGGAAATACAACATATTCTAAAATTAGATCCTTAAAAACAGCCAGAGCCTTTGCTCATAACGGTGTAGTACTTCATGAGTTATATTTTTTAAACTTAAATTCAAAACAATCAAAACCTTCTAACAAACTTAAAACAAAGCTTATTGAAGATTTTGGTTCAATGGAAAACTATAAAAATGACCTTATTGCTTCTGCTAAATCTTCAAGAGGCTGGGTAGTAACACTTTTTAACTATAGAGACAATAAAATTAGTAACTATATTATAGATTCTCACGATTTACATGTACCTTTTGATTCTGAACCATTGCTTGTTATGGATGTCTGGGAGCATGCTTATATGATTGATTATGGCATTGAACGTAATAGTTATATAAATGCATTCATGAAAAACATTGACTGGGAGATTGTATCAGACAGATTTGAAAAAGCTCTTTCTAAATAATCTTCTAAATTTACTGTTTTCAACTGTTTCAGCTTGTCCCAGAATGAGACAATTGCTATACAAGTATAAATGAAATCCTTTATATAGCTCCGGTTAGCTTCTTTTTTCTTTATAAAAAGATCAGTACATAATTTAAAAAGTTTTCGATTTTCAAAACCCAGATCCCGCCCTCCCTAAAGGAATGCATGGGGTTTCACTTCCAGGCTACGCCTGCTCGTTCAACCCATATCTTTACCTTTAAAATTTTTGAAAATCGAAAACAAAAAAATGATTGTTATAGTTATGCATTAGTCTTATAAAACAAGAAGAAGTTATAGTTTCTGATATACTTTTAAAAGATCCCGAAATGTATTTATTGAACCTGGCTGACCATTTAAAGAAATCTGTTGATTTTTTTGTTGTTCTTTTTCATACTCTTTCTGTACCTGTTCCAGTGCTGTCTCATATTGTTTTATTTTTGTCTCAAGTTCTTCGATTCTCTTGTCTCTCAGTGCAACTTCTGAATCCCTTATCGCAACACTGTTTCTCAGGGTTGTATTATCTTTTGAGACAAGGGAAAGTGTCTCATTGAGACTATCAATTTGTTTATTCAGTCTCTGTATTGTCTCATCCTGTCTGGATATTGTTTCGTCTTTTGCTGCTTCAATTCTATATGCAAAGTCTTCAAGAGTGGCAAGACTGGCTCTAAATGCTTCTATTTCATACCCGGGTTTTCTGTTTTCTTCAATTATTTCTGCATCTTGATATGGTGTCTCAGCTGTCCTGTTATTTGTCTCAAAACCTGTCTCATCTGTCTCACCATTTGGCCCGGTTTCTGTCTCATCTTCAACAATAACATGAAGAACACCATCTATTTTTGTTGTTTTAAGTTTTTCTTTTTTTATGTCTCTGTAAACAGACGATCTGTTTTTTGATGTTATTTTTATATAATCTGAAACCTTAATGTACTCAACCATTCCCACCTCTGTCTCACACCCTGTTTTACCTGAGACTACTCTATTGTCTCTTAACAATCTCAACTGTACTACTAGATAACAACAAAATCAAGTAGTAAACTATCACGTTAGTATGCATATAAATAGACTCCTACCATTGTGGCAGAAGTCCGGTTTGGTTTGTGTTGTTGTATTATCTTACATTCTCCCGGTGGTAGAAGTCAAGTCTTACCGAAAGGAGTTTTGTTATGTCAAGTGTGTATGTTCCTGATAACACAAGGAGTTATAGTTATCAGCA